>JAAGKN010000889.1_pt1 | contig 51991 bp, 62 predicted proteins | sample 6206371 | NCBI WGS metagenome assembly JAAGKN01 (sample SAMN11533720, study PRJNA540317) | gut metagenome | isolation source: fecal pellets from male and female animal of same cohort | host: Peromyscus leucopus | place: USA:CA | collected 2017
TTAGTTAGCTTAATGACATTAACCATTCAACGGGTGGTTTTGATTATAATTATTTTGTAATCGTTGTACGCCGATAATTTTGATTCCGATAAACTTTTGGGCTCATATTATAATACTTTCGGAACGTTCTTGCAAAGTGGCTGTAGCTTGAAAAATGCAGTATATCAGAAATTTCCGTAAGCGAATACTCAGAATATTTCAGCATATTTTCCGCAGCCTCCATACGTTTCATAATTACATATTCTGTGATATTTACACCAGCTTCACGCTTAAACAAAACCGATAAATAGGATTCGTTAAGCTGCACCATATCAGCAAGCTCACTGACAACAATCTGTTCATGTAAATGATAGTGAATATAGTCCATGCATTGAATGATCTGCTTTGAATAAATATGTTCCTTTTTGACAGCAGCAACAGCTTTTGTGAAATATTCTATCATTTCGTCATGCAGTGCGTATATTTCATCCATCGTCCTTGCCCTGTCATATTTTTGAATATATAAATCACTTGCATTATATGCTCTTTCAGATTCCATGCCGCCCTCGATTGCAAATCGGGTCACAAGAGTTATATTACAGATGCAAAGATACCGCAGATTTTTCAGCGGGTCATCTGATAAATGTCCTGCTTCTGCGGAACGTATCATACATTCTGCTTCCTCAACTGCCCGCATATCGCCGTTTTTAATATACTCGTACTGGAGCATTTCCTTATCGTATCTGTGATGATGAAAACTGTTTTCACGGTTTAAAAATTCCAGATACGCCACTTGTCTATCCATTGTTTCTTTCAATGCAGTCACCTCCAAATTCATGATAGCATACTTTTAATTTCAAGTCAAGATAGATGACTAAAAAACAATATAAGTGCTTTACTTCATTTTCCCTGTATGCTATTATATAATCACAGAAAACAAATCAAAATGATCAAACTGGAGGAATAATGTATGTACAACTTTAACTTTTATATGCCGACAAAGGTGCTGTTCGGACCGGGTAAACTTGGTGAACTTCATGCTGAAAAGTTCCCTGGAAAAAAGGCACTTATTGTAACTTCAAATGGAACTTCTGTTAAAAAGTATGGCTATCTTGACCGTGTTCAGAAGGAACTTGATCTTGCCGGTGTGGAATATGTGGTTTTTGCCGAGATAAGACCAAATCCTACTGATATAAACGTCATGGACGGTGCTAAGGCTGTTAAGGATAATGGCTGTGATTTTGTTATCGCACTGGGTGGCGGTTCTGTAATGGACTGTACAAAGTGTATCGCACTGATGGCTGCAAATTCAGGTGATATCTGGGATTACTCCTTTAGTGCAAACGGTGGTAAGAAAACGCCTGAAAATCCAGCTATTCCCATCTTCTGTATCACCACTTCGGCAGGTACGGCAAGCGAGGTCGATATTGCATCCGTTATCACAAACGATACAACGCAGGAGAAGACAGGTATTTTCTTCCCGTCAATGTTCCCAATGCTTTCAATCGTTGACAGTGATCTGATGATGAGCGTACCGTCAAAATTTACGGCATATCAGGGTATGGACGCATTTTTCCATGCTTCAGAAACTGTTGTAAATAAAAATGTTCACCCAATGGCTGAAATGTTTGCTCTCAAAACTATCGAACTTGTTGCAAAGTATCTCCCGACAGCGGTTGCAGACGGCAGCAACAAAGAGGCTCGTGAGATGATGGCTTATGCGAATACATTTGCAGGCTACTATATGATGTGTACCTCTGCTCATACAATGGAACACGTTATGGGCAGTTTCCATGACGATCTTGTTCACGGTGCAGGACTTATCGAAATTGCTCATGCTTACTATGATTTCTTTGCAGAGCGTAAGGCGGCAGAAGAACCCATGAAGAAAATGGCAAAGGCTATGGGCGTGGAAAATCCGCAGTCAGGCAAGGACTTTATTGCCGCTCTTGATAAGCTGATTGCAGATATTGGCTGCGCAGATTTAAAAATGAGCGATGAGGGTATCACAAAAGAAGAACTGAAAAAATATCCTGCAAAGGTACATGAGGTACTTGGCGGAGATATTACGGCAGATCCGTTGCTTCTTTCTGATAGTGACTATCTTGAAATATTTGAGAAATCATTTAAGTAAATTTGGCGTGGGAGGAAGTTTGCTTTCTCCCGCAAATAATCAAGGTGGTGTTAAAATGAGAGAAAAGCTTAAAATTGCTGTTGAGTCATACAAAAACGGCTGCACCTGTTCACAGGCAGTCATTTCCGCTTTTGCGGAGGATATGGGACTTTCAGCTGAAACAGCATACCGCATTATGGAAGGTTTCGGAGGCGGTTTCGGAGGACGACAGGAGGTCTGCGGAGCATTTTCAGCGGCGGTGGCTGTCGTTAGTTTTTATTGCAGCAGCGGAAGTATGGATGGAAAAAGTAAAGCTGAAACATATAAAATCATAAACCGTATGGCGGAGCTTTATGAAGAGCGATACGGTTCGGTTGTATGCAGAGAAATTCTAAATGGTGAAAAGCCCAGACCGTTCAAATGCGGTGGAAAAGTAGCTGATGCTGTGATCGCAGCCTGTAGAATTCTATCTGAGGAAAAGAAAAATGCCGAGATCGTTACTTAATATGACCGAGGGTAATATCCTCAGGAATCTGATATGTTTTTCAATACCTATTCTAATCGGAAATATTTTTCAGCAGCTTTATAATGTTGCGGATACGGCGATCATCGGTAATATTTTAGGAGATACGGCTCTTGCATCGGTGGGAGCTGCTGCACCGGTCTATGGTTTGGTAATAGGCTTTGCCAACGGTCTGACCAACGGATTTGCAGTTATTATTGCCCGATATTTCGGCGCAAATGATGAAAAATCATTGAAAAAATCTGTTGCACTTACATATATTTTATCTGGGATTATTGCATTGATTTTAACAATCATCAGTTTAATATCGCTCTGGCCTTTGATGGCTGCATTAAAAACGCCTGACAAAATTATTGACGATACAGTCGGCTATATGAAGATTATCATGCTGTTTTCAGTGATAACGATTGCCTATAATATGCTTGCAGGAATGATGCGGGCTATCGGCAACAGTAAGACGCCTTTGTACTTTTTGATCGTTTCAACTTTTGTCAATATTGGTCTGGATATCGTATTTATAAAGACCTTTGATATGGGTGTTGTGCCGGAGCCGCCTATGCAACGGTGATTTCTCAGGGGATTTCGGTGGTTCTGTGTTTTATTTATGCTATGAAAAAATGCGGCTTTCTGATATTTAAAAAATCTGAACTGAAATGGGATAAATCGCTTTTTTCCGACCTTGCTGGTACAGGAATATCTATGGGAATGATGTATGCCATCGTTTCTGTTGGTTCGGTTATTTTGCAGGGCGCTGTCAATTCATTCGGTACTAATATCATTACAGCACACACAGCTGCCCGGAAAATCGACGATATATTCATGCTCCCATTGGGAACGATCTCGATGGCGGCTGCAACATTTGTAAGTCAGAATTATGGTGCTAAAAAGCAGGACAGGGTTCGCAAGGGAATCCGCTATGCTATTATTATTTCTATGATCTGGAGTGCATTTTCAGTGCTTGTCACCGTTTTGCTGCGGCGTCCGCTGATACAAGCATTGACAGGTACAGCAGACGCAAGTATTATTACAGCTGCATCAAGATATATTATCTGGAATATTACATTTTTCTTTATTCTTGGCGTACTGCTTACGCTTCGCAGCAGTTTGCAGGGAGTGGGAAGAAAACTTGTACCGATAAGCGGAAGTATTGTAGAACTTTTGCTGAAAATTATTGCTGCCGCTGTTCTTGCTCCTAAACTTGGATATTTCGGTATCTGCATTTTAGAACCGATTATATGGATTATTTGTACAGCAATTGTAATTGCTGATTATGCGATATTTATGAGAAAATCAGGATGAGTCATGTATGACAGAGTCAGAAAAGGCAATTGCAGGGCTTCAGCAAATATTTAATGTAGAAATATTACAATTACAGCATATGTTACAAAAGATGAGGATGCTGTAATCAGTAAATTATGAGGAGGTAACTTAAAATGACTGAACTTGAAAAATTAAAAGCAGGTATGGAGTATTCATTCTGGGATAAGGAAATCAGTTCAATAAAAGATCGTGCCATTGACAGTTGTGAAAAGTTTAATAAAGTTGACAGAAAAGACGATAAGGCAGTTGACAATGCAATTCGTGAGATGTTTGGTTCATGCGGCAGCGACCCTTTTGTAGGTCCGGGATTCAATTGCGACTATGGATTGAACATTCATGTCGGCGACAGGTTTCTTGCAAACTATAATGTAACGATTCTTGATGTTCGTGAAGTCAATATAGGCAACGATGTGATGATAGGTCCCGGTACGCTTATCAGTACAGTAGGACATCCTCTTTCACCAAAAGGCAGAAGAAATCATCTTGGAATTGCCAAGCCTGTTACAATTGGCAATGATGTATGGATCGGGGGGAATGTTACAATTCTTCCAGGTGTGACAATTGGAAATAACGTTGTAGTCGCAGCCGGAGCAGTTGTTACAAAAGATGTCCCGGATAATTGCCTTGTGGGCGGTATCCCGGCGAGGAAAATCAAAGATATTGAAAATGATACGGAGGATTGAATATGCTGAATAAAACAGTAAGACTTGCAAATGGTTATGAAATACCATCAATCGGTTTTGGAACATGGCAGACACCGGATGGCTGTACTGCAATACGTGCTGTAAAGGAAGCGCTGGATCATGGTTATATGCATATCGACTGTGCTGCCGTGTATGGCAATGAAAAAAGTATTGGAAAGGCATTAAAGAAGTCTGGGATTGACAGAAAAAAGCTGTTTATTACAAGTAAGCTTTGGAATACGGAGCGTGGTTATGATAAAACCTTAGCTGCTTTTGAACAGACTTTGTCAGATTTACAGCTTGATTATCTTGATTTGTATCTGATTCACTGGACTGCAAATGCAAAACAGTTTCCGAATTGGAAAGAATTAAATGCAGATACATGGCGTGCATTTGAAACGCTTTACAAACAAGGAAAAATTAGATCTATAGGTGTAAGTAATTTCAAAAAACATCATCTTGAAGCTTTGATTGCTGACAGTACGATTAAACCTATGATAAATCAGATCGAGTTTCATCCGGGTTTTATGCAGAAGGAAACAGTTGATTTCTGCCATGAAAACAGAATTGTTGTTGAAGCATGGAGTCCTCTTGGCACAGGCAAAATGCTGAATAATGAAATCTTAAAAACAATTGCTGAGAAGTATCATGTTTCAGTCGCACAGCTTTGTATTCGCTGGTGTTTGCAGAATAATGTCATACCTCTTCCAAAATCAGTAACACCAAATCGTATTCAGGAAAACATTGATGTATACGATTTTGAGATTTCTGACGAGGATATGGCTGCAATCAATGAAATGAAATATTGCGGAGGTTCTGGACTTGATCCGGATGAAATTGATTTTTAATGTTTTCTGTTGCTAAAGTAAAAAAACAGCCGCCGCAGTAATCAAGCTGACTACTGCGGCGGCATTGCTTTATATAGAATTAAAATCAGACGACAGCTTCCACAATCATTCTGCCGTTAAGCTTGATGGTATGCATACCGCTTTGCTTATTTTTGTTGAAATTAAAACTGAGCAAGTAGCCTTTATCAATATGATAATAGTCCAGATATTCGGACAATTGTTTCTCGCCTTGCGTATTGTATTCGTCGCCGTGCCAGATTTTCAATTCGATGATATATTGTTTTCCGAGATAGTCAACGATCACATCTGTACGTCTCTGATCACGAGTTTGCGCTTCGATATAATAGTTTCCTGTTCCGTTTATGATTGGTCTTAGATAAAGCAGAAATAGTTTTCTGCCGTCATCTTCTTTGAATTTGTCAGGCTGTGAACCATAGATATCGTTGAAATGCAGAATAAACTTTTCGAGAATAAGCTCCATGTTCAGTTGATTGCCTGAAATGAACTGGGATTTATCATTGACACCTTCTGCAAAAATCAGACTGTCTGTTGTTTCAAGAGAGATGAACCAGTCGTAAATCACAGTTTCAAAAATTCGATTTGAGATTATCATTGTTCCATTATCATTTCGAACAAATCCATACATCATGGCACTGTGTATTGCTGAATCATATGCATTGAACAAGAACTTTCTGCCTTGAAATAGCATGGAATACAATAATTTACGCAGAGTAGTATCATCTTCCAGTTTATTGATCAGTGATTCAAATAAGGGGCTTCTTTCAACGATCAATTGCTTAGTTGCTGAAATTAAATCAGAATCATTCCAATTTGTATTTTGTTCATCCATCAGCTTACAAATACTGGAGACCAACACCGGATAACCTGAAGTATAATCATAAATCAATTTAGAAATTTTTGGGATATCCATTCCCGTGTGGTGATCGTTCTCATAATCAGTCAGCATCCCTGCAATGTCATCGGGTGAAAAACTCATATCCACCTCGAAAGGCGATGCAATATTCCACGGACTGTTATGATTGTGTTCTGCATCAGGACGGATTTTTTGTCTGAGATTTCGTATATCATGCACTCCGGCGAGAATGACGGATTGGAAGGTTGGCGTATCATGACGGTCAAGATAAAGACCTCTAAGTTGTGCTAAAAAATCAAGAAATACTTGATTATTTGATGCACTGTCAACCTCATCAATTATCAGAACAATTGGCTTTGCAGAACAATAGCAAATCTCACTCAAATTCATAAATAATTCGACTAATTCAAATGTTTCTAATAAGGACTGCTTTAGATTTTTTAATGATTCTTCTACTTCAGCAGAGTGTGAATAACGTTTCATCGCAAATAAAAAAGCATTTGCAAATGCAGCAGAAAATGATTTCTCATCCTGAAATTTAGCACTGCTCATCTGAATTTGAAAATCCATACTAATAATAATATAATCTTCTGAAAGATATTTTTTTAATGCCTTCAAAGTTGTTGTTTTACCATACTGTCTTCCACGGTTGATAACAAAATATTTTCCGGCATCCACCATTTTTTTGATTTCTGAAAGTCTGCTGTCCAGATTGACCATGTAATGTTCCTGTGGATTGCAGGCTCCCGTAATATTAAAAGAGCGTTCCATGATGATCACCTCACATTCTTTTTATTTTAGTATACCATATCTGCACCGAAAAAGCAACTGAAATTTCGTTTGATAATTTAAAATGTGAGGTGGAATGGTGACTGCAAAATTTATGAATCCTTACAAGTAGATGTTTGTAAAAATTCATAAGTTTTGCGGTTTATGAAAAGTGTGCAATTTGCACCCTTTTGCGTCCCTGAAAATTTAGGGTGCATTGTATCATTTGCTTGGTTACTTGCCATGCACTCCGTCATATTTTTGCATCGACTTGCATTAAACTTGGTTTTGATGTGAAAGCATTATCAGAATTATTGGGACATTCCACCGTAGAATTAACGCTGAATCGGTACGTTCACTCCTCATTTGAACAGAAAATCAGGTATATGGAGCGTTTGGCAATCAATTTTTGAGCAAAAATTCGTTAAATCCTGAATTCTACGAAATATCTGCCGAGAATCCTTGCAAGGAGAGATATATCCGTGATTTTAATTGGTAGTATTAACCATAGGAGATGCCCATGAAACGAATTGCAGTTCTGATTTTTGCCGTAATTTCGATGATTTTATTTGTGGGGTGCGATAGTACGGATAGCTCTGTGGTTGACAGGATACTCGTTTATACTGAGCCTGCAACCACGACAGGAATAGTTGGTATCAACTATATTATCAACCGAAATACTGGCAAATTCCACTATCCCGATTGTCCAAGTGTTAAGCAAATGGCGGAGCATAACAAAAAAGAGTATACTGGTGACCGTGATGACCTCATCTTGCAGGGGTACGAGCCTTGCAAACGCTGTAACCCATAATATTATATACTATTTCAGTGGCAGATGTCAACTTTGACGGTACAATTCCGTTTTGGGTACAAAAAAGCCGAATTGTATCTTTGGAGATACGCTTCGGCGTGGTGCTTTCACAAAAGGTTGTATTTTGTGAAATTGCAAATGGTATTTATACAATAATCTTGCACAGATTTGTAAGTGTATATATATTTGATTATTATTATGCACTATATTCTAAAAATAATGTTAGAAATAAAATTGATTGGAGAGAAAATAGACAGAAAACAGACGAAAAGCTGTATTACAAGCTAAAGAAAATGTAGAATATCAGCGGATTAACAGCTATATGTATCAAGAAATAATAAGTAGCATAAATAATTTTTTGTTTCACAAAATAAGCACTTGTGCGATGATCAAAACACATTCAGTGGCAAAATGGACGTTTCATAATAATGGAGGCTTATGATATGGCTCGGGATATTACTTTCGGTGCCGTTCAAAAAAAGATCGATGCAGCTCTAACCAAGCATGAGTATGATACAGCAAAAAATCATATTAGATATTTTTTGCACAATTTTCTTACCTACTATCTTGCTTTGAATGGTATTACTAATGTAGAAAGAAAAAAATCTAAAGATGGAAATCCGTCTGACTTTGATAGAATATGTGCTCTTGAAGATAAGCAGATTATCAGCAGAAGATACGCTGATGTGTTACATGCGATTCGTAAATCGACAAATGCATTATCACATATAGATGATGATATATTTAGCGGTAAGGACGAAAATTTGGTATATGTTACACTTGAGTCGAATTACAAAGCTTTTATCGCAATGGTTGCGATACTATTGCCAGATTATCAAACCATAAATTTCGGCATCACTCCAAGTTGTAAAACTGATAGCGCAAATTCCCCATCTTCAAAAATTCGTATTACAAAAGTTTCCACGACTTCAGCTGTCACTGACACTATTGTTAAAAGCGGCAAGATAAAGATTCATAAAAAATAAAACAAGCCAGCATGAACTTATCTATTATTATGGCGGTAAGCACCTTTGATTAAGTATATCTGCTGGATGCATACTTGGAGGTCAAAATGCCGGTGCTTTCAAAAGATGATTATTCCATTACCGTTGTAGAGGGGGCGGAGATAAAAAATGATACAGTTCATGATTTAACACAAGGAGAAATAGAAATCCCATCCGATGATAATCGCAGTTTATATCTCACTAATGAAATTTTAAGCAAGCATTGTCTTATGCTTGGCAGTATAGGAAGCGGAAAATCCAATCTCATGTTCCATGTCGTTGAGAGAATCAAATCGCACATGACCGATGAGGATTGCATTGTGTTTTTCGATTCAAAGGGAGACTACTTAGAAAAGTTTTGCACTCCACAAGACATTATAATTGGAAACAGCGGTTGGGTACAAAGACGATTTTCGGATATGATTCAGCCGAAAAGAATACAGTTTTGGAATATATTTTCAGATTTAAACACTAACACTTCGCTTTTAGAAATGATACGAGAAGTTAGTACATCACTATTTAAGAAGTCTATAGATAATGCTCAAAACCCTATTTTCCCAAGAGGGGCAAGGGATATGTTTGCTGCTGTTATATATGCTCTAATAAAAAAGAGCACGCTAAAAATAGGGAAAGGACGCTACATAAATATTGATGGAAAGGAAGTCCTGCTGGATAATTCGTCTGTTAAAATGTTTTTTGAATGATTCTCTATTGAAAAATTTTCCAAACTAATAGAAGGAATAAATGAGGTGGAATGGGTAAAAACCTATATTTCATCGGGCGCAAAAACAAATACCACCCAAAGCTATTTGACATATCTGAATGCAATTCCACATGAAGTGTTCACCAATGACTTTGGCGAAGCAGGAACTTTTTCCATCAAAGATTTTGTCAATGGTGGCAAAAGAAAAGGATTGTTTTTAGAATATGATATCGTTAATAGTAACACAATAGATGTGATTTATACTGTGCTGTTAGATATTGCGATGAAGGAAGCTCTAGGCAAGAAAAGAAAGGGAAACATCTATTTCATCCTAGATGAGTTCCCACTAATTCCTCAGTTGACATACTTCGATAACTTGCTCAATTTCGGTAGACAGCTTGGAGTAAAGGTGATTGCAGGTATTCAGAATGTAGGGCAAGTCTATGCTAAATATGATCTGTACTTTGGAAACAGCATATTAAGCGGCTTTTCTACCTATTTTGCTTTTAATTTGTTTGATCAAAGCAGCCGTGATATTGTAAAATTGCGACACGGTAAAAATCGTTCTATCTGTGCGGTGAAACGATATGGCATTGAAGGATATGACATAGAGGTTCAGGAATCAGATGTAATTCCAGATTGGAGATTGACTTCCCTGGAAAATGGTCAGTGTATTGTATCTATTCCTGGATTCGATCCATTTCAATTCAAATCTACGAAATTTGGAGAAAACGCAACGGGAAAAATCAAAATTAAAAGAAAGTGAGGAATGTAAGTATGGCAAACTACTATCTTACATTTGGTTATCCTCTGATGGTTGCAGCTTCTACAGTTGTGGACGGTTACATAGTAGAAAACGGCGAGGCTGTGGGACAGACATTACCCAATGATATTGCTATGGTGTGGGCTGAATTACTTAGCTGTGGCTTTTCTGATAATAAAGCTGCAGTAGAAAAACTCGCCGGGTGTGGTTTACTGTATGCTGGTGCTTCAAAAAAGGAAATACTTATGCAATGCCGTACATTATATTCAACTCGTCAGGGTATCGGATCGACTTTAATGGATAAAGATAAGGACGGAGAAGATAAACTTTACTATTCAGTAAGACTTGGAAAAGAGAATTATACGCTGTCTGATTTTCAGAGAAGATTCTGGGTAGAATCTAGTGGAAAAAAGAAAATTGGTCAGATTTTAGATGATATAGGGAAGGAAATCGATCTTCCGAATACAGAAGAAATAGCAGATCAGATATTTTTGCTCATAAAGTTTGGACTGTTGTTTTTTGAAAAGTAAAAAATTGTAGAGATGTGGTGATACACATGGGAAGAATAGGTAATGCAATTGCTGGTGCAGTAGGCACTGCGATTGTTACTACTAATTGTTTTTTTGCTGGAACGCAAGATACACCTTCTATTTTATCATCAACAGCATCCGAAGTTAATTCATCAGCTCCTAGTAACTCTGTAGTTGAAACAATTGAAGCTGCACCTAGCGAAAGTATTGACTTATCTGATTATCTTTCGAATGTTAGTGAAGGTATAGAAACAGCAGTTGAAGACCATAGCAAAGCGGAAGAAGCACAGAGCGAAAATGAACCAGATGGGAATGTTGAATCCTCAGCATCTCCACCACCAAATAATGAAGATGACGACGACGATGAAGATGACGACGGCGATGATGATGTAGAGGGCGACCCTGATGGAGATGGAAGTGATTCTGACAGCGGTGGAGACTCTGACGGAAGTGATGATGGTGGCGATTCCGATGGTGGTGATTCTGACGGTGACAGTGACTGAGGAGGGAGATTATGGCAATTAAAATTAAAGCATCTAATAATCAACCCTCAAAGAAAAAATTCAGATACAAAAGTGCACTGGGTTAATGCCTGTAATATTTCATAACGCAGCAAATGATACCAGATTTAGAATATATTTGACATCAAATCTGCTATTATATGATGTGTATCGTTTGCTGACAGAGTTAAGAATCATTATTAGTCCTCCTAAACATTTTATGTGGAAAATGTTTTCTAACAAATCAGAACTAGATTATAGTTTAACTTTGTATGAGAATCACATTTGTGCTGATTCAAAAATAGAAATATCATGTGTTAATGCCGAAGAAATAAATGTCAAGATTGTCAAGGGCTTCGGCGGTGCTGATTGTGATATCGATGTTCCGATGGATGCAACAGTGGGTGATGTCATCGTTGGTCTTATCAATGAGGGATTTCTGGATGCTGATACGGCTTCCGCAACCACTGTTCTCTACAACAAGGATGCAGATGGCGGTATATCATCGGGCGTGAAGTACGATGACCGTAGCAAGACTGTCAAAGAGTACGGCTGGCATAAGGGACAGACTCTGATTGCTGTATGCTCAACATGTGATGGCGGTGCAGTTTGCATGACTTCAGTAGTTTTACCAGATATGCAGGCGATTAATTATGTAGGATATCCTGATTCATATGCTTATGGCATTTTTAGCAATATCCGCAAAGAATTCAATATGCAAGCACATTATTATCAAAATAGCCGCTGCTTTTATTATTTGTATGATAATCAAAGAAATAGAATGTTTTTGGAATATAGCGAATTGCATTTCAGTATAGAAATGTATGAAGCAACTACACTTCAAGGGTATAATGATGTAGTATATAAGCTGAAAAACGATTTATACCTGAAGCGACAGATAGTAGAAGAAATAATAGAATAACTTAGTGAAGAAGGTGATACAAATGCCATTGATTGCTGCTGGCGGCAGAGTTAAAAGACTTAAACAGGATTTGGCAGATATGAAGGCTCTTTCTGAAAAATGCCCTGCAATCAAGTTTAGAACCATTGATGACGGGGATGCTCCAGAAAAGTATGAGGTTTCTTTTTACCTAAGAACTATTATTGATGAAGAAAATGGTGAACCAATTTATCGAGAAGCAGATAGTCCCACAATTATTTCTGTAGATTTGAGCAAGGAAGTAAGCGGATACCCTTTTGGAGGAATTAAAGCTCAGTGCATTACAATGCCTCAGCCTTATCACCCTAACTGGTTTGAAAGTGGAAGATGGGGAGGCACAATTCGTTCTTATCGTATTATTGAACCGTTAGCAATGCAAATTATTCATATTACAAAAGAAATTCAGTTTGATCTTCTTACGGGTATTCATTGTTGGAGCAATTGTAGAGCTGCCGATTGGTGTCTAAAGAATATCGAAGGCTCTGCCTATTTTCCGTGTGATGCTTCAATAATACCGAATTATGAAGAGATTTATCCATCAAGCACAATTTTCATTAAGAAAGGATGATGTAAATGCCTAACATTTCATCTGGTGGAAGAACTAAGCGTTTGGAACAGGACTTGAAGGACATGACAATCCTTGCAAGAAGGTGTCCTGCCATCAAATTCAAAACGCTGGATTCTGGAAATGCACCGCAAAAGTATGAAGTTTCGTTTTATCTCAGAACTATTATTGGTGTAAGATCGGGGAGACCTATCTACCGAGAAGCTGATAAGCCTACAAAAGTAGTCATTGATCTCAGTGGATATCCTTTTGGTCGAATCGAAGCTAATTGCACCACAATGCCGCAACCATATCATCCCAACTGGTTTGAGAGCGGTGGCTGGTGTCAGATAACTGGCAGTTCACGAGTAAGCGATACATTGGCTGAACTTGTGATTCGTATGGCTAAAACAATCCAGTTTGTTCCCGCTGTTACAAACCCTGGCAGTGCAGCAAACGGTGCCGCTGCTGATTGGTGGGAAAAGAACCTGCGTAGATCCGGATACTTCTCCTGCGATAACACACCTATTCCGGAGGCATTCCAGTTAAAGTCTGTCATTACAATTCATAAGAAGTAGGAGGTGGCGTATGCCGACAATTAGTTCTAGTGGACGCAATAAACGCTTGGAGCATGATTATTATTGCATGAAGAAACTGAGCGAAATGTGTCCTGCCATTCAGTGGGAAACAATTGGTGGTACTGTTCCCAATATTACAAAGTACAAAGTAACATTTAAACTCCGTACTATAATTGGGACAGGGCTAGGCGGAAAGCCCAAGTACAGAAGTAGTAGCACAGTTATCATCGACTTGAAGGACTATCCGTTTGGAAAACTCTCAACACAGATGGTTGAAGTACCGCGTCCTAATCATCCTAACTGGTATCAGTCTGGAAGTTGGTGTCAGCGCGGAGGAGGAAGTTCGGTTGGCGAAGATCTTGTTACGCTTGTGATTAGAATGGCAAAAACAATACAGTTTGATCCGAGTGTGACAAGTTCTAAAGACTGGGCGGATCCCAAGGCAGCGCAGTGGTGGGATCAGAACAAGTCAAAAGGCTGGTTCCCCTGTGACACAACAAAGATTCCAGAGGCCTTCCAGATAGAAGATGCAATGCAAAAGATCAAAATACGAAGGTCGTAAATTTAAACGGTTAAGTAATAAGGTTAAATGTAATGCCGTCTAGGGTGTGCATATACTTAACAGAAGGTGTTACTAAAAAATCAAATTTCAGGAGGAAAACTACAATGGAAGAAATCAATGTCAAAATTGTCAAGGGCATCGGAGGTGCTGATTGTGATATCGATGTGCCTATAGATGCAACAGTAGGCGATGTGATCGTCGGTCTCATCAACGAGGGGGTTCTGGATGCGGACACTCCGTCTGCAACCACTGTACTCTATAATAAGGATGCAGACGGTGGTATCTCTTCTGGCGTGAAGTACGATGATCGCAGTAAGACTGTCAAGGAATACGGCTGGCAGAAGGGACAGACTCTCGTTGCTGTTTCTGAGGGCGTTGCCGGTTAATACTAAATTTAACAGGAGGATTATGTATTATGGAAGAAATTACTGTTAAGATTCTCAGAGGCTTAGATGGTGATGGTGCTGCTTGCGACATTGATGTACCTGTTGATGCAACTGTTGGAGATGTAATTACTGGATTGGTAAATGAAGATTTCCTTCAGCCTGACTCGCAGTCTGGTACTGTTGTGCTTTATAATAAGGATGTTGATGGTGGTATTTCCGCCGGAGTGAAGTATGAAGATCGCAGTAAGACTGTCAAGGAGTACGGTTGGAAGAGTGGGCAGACTTTGGTTGCACAATATGATGTTGTTGCAGGTTAATTCTATATTTCAGGAGGAAAACTACAATGGAAGAAATCAATGTCAAGATTGTCAAAGGCATCGGCGGTGCTGATTGTGATATCGATGTGCCTATGGATGCAACAGTAGGCGATGTGATTGTCGGTCTCATCAACGAGGGGTTTCTGGATACGGACACGCCTTCTGCAACCACTGTACTCTATAATAAGGATGCAGACGGTGGTATCTCTTCTGGCGTGAAGTACGATGATCGCAGTAAGACTGTCAAGGAATACGGCTGGCAGAAGGGACAGACTCTTGTTGCTGTTTCTGAGGGCGTTGCCGGTTAATCTGCTGTAGTATTAATATGAACATTTCATATTGAACCGCCATCCACCTAATAATACGTGGAGTGTGGATGGCGTGTTCATTGGTATCATTGAAAATTGTATATGATTAAATAATTATAAGCCTATTGAGTTGTTTAATGATATACATTTTTTGATCGAGGTGAGAAAATGTCAAGAGGAGAGTTTTATATCAATGGAGGTATAGGCTATATCTATGTTGATGAGGTCGAGCATGCATACCTAAATGATTTACTAATTAAAATTGCTGACTGCGATAATGCTTTTTTTCAAGAGAATAAACATAAGCAATTAGTTGTTACTCGTAGAAATGGTGTGAGCGAGATTGTTAGAGATAGGGTACCATTGAGTGAGTACAAAGGATGCGAAATCTCTTTTGTCGAGGAACAAAAAGAAAAACCGCAAATACGGATAAGAAGTCGCTCGGAAGAACAAATCAATTATATCAATGCTGAATTCATCATGCCTTCCAATGTTGAACCGTCATATAAGAATCCGGAGGTTTCCGAGAATACACAGGAAAAATTAATTCTTTCAATTGAAGCGGTTGAAGAATTGCTATCTGTAATTGGATGGGATTCGGAAACTGAAACTAATACCGTTGAACAAGCAGGACTATTGATAGGCAATCGTTATAAGGATCCTTCTGGTTTTGTCTGGGGAAGAGTAACGCATATTATCCCATTAAAGGATACACAATCTAGTCGTCGGGGCATTCTTATGACTGCAGATTCATTCTATGAAGCTTCTAGTTGTGATTTTCCTGCGCTGAAAGCTGAATTTCCTGACGTAGAAATCATCGGATGGTATCATACTCACACCTTTAGCGATCAACCTGTTTTTTCAGGAACAGATTATCAAACACAATCCACTACTTTTTCATCGAACAAATCGTGGTTTGCTCTTGTATTAAATGCACAGCAAAGAAGCTATTCTGCATATTATAATAGAAACGCAATCATGATACAATCATTCTTTGAGTGTTCAGATGATATGCTGAATCATTGGACTTTTGGAATTAATGAGAATTACTATGGATCAGATCAAAAAGCAAGAATCAAGAAAGGGGCATATGCTGCTGAACAGGAACGTGCTGAACTTGAGAAACTAAGAAAAGAGTTGGAAGAACGCGAAAGAAAACTAAAAAAACAGGAAAGCAGTATGCAGATCCAAGAACGGAAAAATGATCGGGAAAGAAAAGATTTATCTGAGGAACGGAAAAGACTAGATTCACTAAGTCGAGAACTAACCAGACAACGACAAACAATTAATCGAGAGCAGAGCGATTTATCGAAATTAGAGAGAGAGCTAAAATCTATTCAAGATATGTTGCAACGAGTATTTCCTTTTGCGTTTGAACCAAATACAGGTTTCTTAGGACTGGGAAGATTGTTCGGCAATCCTATACGGGCAAGAAAAATAACTTCATCTTTTTCTCATCCTGCGGCTTCTGCTTTAGATGTATTTTATGATCCTAGAAAGAATAGCGGCGGAATGTCTACAGTAGCTTCCAAGGAAATGATGAAATACGGACAAGTTTTAAATGCAATTAGACGCATGGTAGAAATCCTTACTCGGTGCCGTTTGGAGTATTGTGCTGTAATCGATTTTAGTCCCCCCAGTCAACAACTTTTACTCCGAAGTATTATTCCATCTCGTGAAATAAGAAGCATTCAGAATGGAAATGCTATTATTTATGCACTGGATAGATATGATACAGTCAAAATCACACAAGTAATTAACGAACTGAATAATCATTTTTCAAATATTCAATTATATGTTTATGTGGAAGATATTCATGTTCTCTTGAAGAAAAGTTAGCTTAATGGAGGAATGATATGGAAGCAACAAGTATTAACATAAACATTATTCGGCTTAAGGATCAGCAGTGTGCTCGATTGTCAGTGCAAACCAGTTGCACATTGAAAAGCCTTGCTATTGAGTTAGAGAAAGCCGGATTGGTGGAAAACACTCCAGGATTTGATAATTGGGTGTTCTTGAACAAGTACAATGATGAATGCTATCAGATTACAGATGAGGCTTTTAATCAGCTTCCAATTAAAAATAACGGAACGCTGTACATATTGGATTCTGTAGTTACGCCGAATGTAACAGCTAATTATCAAACATTAGAAGCAGAGTTAGAGAAACTTCTTCAGGAAAATCAAAGCTTGAGAAAAGCAATTGATCTTCTAAGCAGGAATATGTAATTAAGGAGTTGATAATATGTCGCATCATACTATTAAAAGTGGAGCATCTGGTGAGAATAGCAAGACTGGTCGTCAGGAACTTATCGGCGGATGGCATCAAGATATTGTGGAAAACGCAACAGTGCTTGTGGTTGGAGCCGGTGCAATTGGTAATGAAGTGATTAAGAATCTTGCGTTACTTGGATTTTCAAGGGTATTCATTATCGATATGGATACTATTTCAACTTCTAATCTTAGCAGAACTGTTCTGTTCACAGCAGATGATTTGGGCAAATTTAAAGCTGAAATTGCGGCAGAAAGATTCCAGGAGATGTCTGTTGCACCTACTGAGAAAATTGCTGTTGATTATTTTATTGGTGATCTTATCTCATCTTTAGGTCAAGGTGTCTTCCGAAGATGTGATGTAATATTAGGGTGTCTTGATAACATCTACACCCGACGCAATGTAAACATGAGGGCAGCAATTCTGCAAAAGCCTTATTTGGATGCAGGTATAAGCAGTCTCTATTCAAACCTCAGTGTTGTACATTTTCCTTATACCGCTTGCTTGGAGTGTGGTATGGACAATGATAGCATCCAGCAGGAATCAATTCGTCGCACATCATGTGATACCTATAAATTCAAAGCGATTCAGGAACAGAAAGTTCCAACCACTCAAGTAACATCCGCACTGATTTCAGCTCTGATGTGTCAAGAAGCAGTTAAAGTGCTTCACGTTGATAATCCAGAGGAAGTAATCGCAGAACAAAACGAAACCAAGCCGAAAAAATTCAAAATCCGAGCGAATTCGACTATAACCGGAAAGTATGCTCCCAGATTACTGCCAAAATACGGATGTAAGTATTATTTTGATGGAACAAACAATACGTTTTCAACATTTCCGATTTTTCAAAGAGACTCCTGCTTCTGCCAGTTGGACAATTATCGAGATTTTGCAATGTTGGATAATGATATTACTGAAACAACATTGACTAACAAATCAACTGTCCGTGAATTATTAGAGTATCTGAAAAAAAAATTCGGAGAGGAATATCAGCTAGTACTAGATGAACATCCATTAGATTACGAAAGTGGTCATGTCTGTGTTCTTCGCGCGAAATGTAGAGGCACTGTAATAAATGGGCAGATTTGCACCTGTAATAATTGGGTAGAATTTGGTGGGAAGCCGAGATATGAAATCTATAAAGAAGACTGCTTCTGTGCTGAGCATATCAATTCTCCTCATAAGTATTTGGGAGGATCAACAATTGATGAAACAGTTACCCGATTTTACATGGGAATGTCTGATGATTGGCTGTTAGACCACACATTAGAAATGCTTGGTTTTCCTAAGTTGGCAATTCTTACTGTTGAACCGGTTAATCAGACAGGCGATTTCATTCGTGTTGAATACATTGAATTGACCGGTGATTTAGAAGAAGTAATGCCGAATTTGAGTAAAGGAATATGAAAAATGCAATCCAATCACATAGACTATCGCCATCAGAAGCAAAGGTATTAAAAGGAAAACACGATATATTAACCTTTGAGGAGTTTGAAGCCGGAATGAGTATTGTAGTATGTAAAGACTGCAATACTCCTCATTTAGAAAGCACTTGGCATGATCATCCACAAGGCGCACAATGCTATGCTTGCGGCTGTAAAGATTCAAGAGCATTTGAAGTCAAAGCATTTACTCCTCAAAAAGTTAGGATTAAAACTAAAAACGTAAGAATTAGTGCATCAACTAAAAGCATAAAAAAGAAGTTTGAGAATGTACTTGTATTGTTAAAAGGGTTCAATTTGCTTGATAGACTGCTTGATCTCAGTCAGGCTGTTGCAGCGTTTAGAGCTATAGCAATTATTATATTAATAATCGCTGGGGCTGCAACTGCAATACTATATTCGCAGTCAAAAATACCTGTTAATGATATGAAAGAGAAATTGGCATTTACTACAGAACATTTATCAACTAAAAACGACCATGTGATTGATATTACTGAAGGATTATATGAAGGAATTAGTGCAAGTAACAGCGAATTAGTAAACAACTCCAAGCAATCCTTCATGTATACCAAAACATCGGTTGATTATAGTAAAAGAAAAGTAGATGGCATTAACCATCAAATTGAAATTTGGGTTGAATCAATCATCAAGTATATTGAAGATTTATAACTATGTAAGGTGAGTATATGAAAACAGTTTCAAAGATTATTTTTTGGATATTTGTGGCGATAACCGCTATATCGTTTTTAGCATCATTAATTATGACAGATGACGAAGATAAGAAAAATGCAAGAAAAACTGCATTTTGGTCGATGGTCAGCGGCATTGTCTTAACTTATGTATCATGGATATTATGGAGTTTGTGAGGGATTATTCATGGCACGAATAAAAATTAGAGCCCATGTATACAATCCTTCGGGAGATGTTTGGCAGACATCAAGAATTCAGATTCGTCCTACTCTCAGCTGACTAATCAAGTAAGTTCTTTACCATTTATTGTTGATAGATCAAATGCCAGTTTTAGAGAATCTTTTTACTTGAGTGCTTTGATGGATATACCGACAGCCCTCAATTATATAATCTTGTAATCTCAGGTGGCAGTGGTCTGATCAGAGAACTAAATTCTCAACAAGGAACAGATTATAAGATGAATATACTATCAAAGTATCTTCGGGCATTTGATAATCGAAATAGTGCGGTTTTCATTCTTTCAGGTCAAGGATCGAATGCGGTTAGTGCGTTTGATATCTACAGACCCCTTATATGCTCTCAAAACAATCCGTTTTATACCCCATTACCGCTCAATGAGTATATTGATTTTTTGATTTCTGAGTATGATAAATATTGTGAAAATAGACGAGCAAGTTTTAATCCTGAGATGCTTAAAGTAATTATCAATATGATGGCATTAAACAGTATGGCGGTTAATGATATTTTTCCAACATCGGAAGAACTTCAAAATGCGATTGATACAGCTCGCAGTCAAGAGAATATAACCGAGTCATGTGCTATCCATTATAGGAATATTGTAAGAAATGGAATAGATGATTTCAGAAATGTCAAAGGCTTTCTCTCACATTACTATTCGATTCTTAATGATATTCTGTATCCAGTAATCGGAAATCATGCAGGATACAATACACGCATTCTGAATTCTGGATTTGCATTACAAATCAAGTTAAAGCCGATGTCCGCTTCTACAACGTCAGAATCAAGAAACATTGAATATAACAGAACTATCTCTCGAATATTACACACTGACTTTTATACTAATTTCAATAGCTCTCACTTGATTCAACATAATTTAATTATTGTATTAGATCACCTCTCATACGAGCAAGCTGAATTATTCGCTTGGCTATGGAATAGTGATTCATCATGGCTGAAACATCAAGAACATGTATTTATTATTTGTTTACAAGAAGACTATCCTAAACAAATGATGAGATGTACCGATTTTGACGGTAAAATCCAGAAGTGGTACTACCTTAATCACAGTGACGGAAGGGATCTTGAGGACTTATTAGGAGAATCTTTGGTGTACAATACTTCCACTAATGAGCGAATAGATTATGGTGGAATTATCTCTATTAACAGAATCCTAAAAATTCCAACAGGACAAGGCACACACACGGTACCAGCATATAGACCCAGATACTCCAGAACATTCTTCCAAGAGTTATCGCCTGGTGAAGGTCTATTAAAAATTAGGGGGCAAGAAAAAGAACACCAGTTTAGGTGCATACGTGATTCTTAGGTAAGGACAGTGAATTAGTATGAAAAAAGAAAAACGGTTTATAGCTACTATGTTGCTAATGAATTATCTCATATGGCTGTTGATTACAGCGGGTTTTATATCATTAGAGGCGTATTTAATTTCATCAGCTTTATATGCAGTATATACTTTGGCAATGGTGAAATTTGGAGATAGTATATTAGCTCGTATACTAAAGACAAAGAATTTCAATGAGGCTAGTGACTTGTATAATATTCTGAATTATTGCTGCAATAATTACCAGCAAAGGTGCTTGGATTCCCCAAAAAAATTAAAATTTTATTATTTTGAGTATGAAAATCCTGTTGCTTTTGCTTTTGGAAACAAATCTATTTTTGTTTCATCATCTATACTGCAACTCAGACATTCCCAACAATCTCAAATATGCACTCAAGCTGTTGCCGAAACAGATTCAATGAGAGGATTAGCAAATACAGGTGTCATACTTGGTAATCCTATTATTGTTGGCGTTTTTACATTTATTTTAATAGGTAAGTGGCTCATATATTTTCAACTTCAAATATTAAAAATAATGATCGTACTAATGATTGTATTATTCGAGTGGTGTATTAGTTCGGCAACCAATATTTTCTTTGGAAGAACGTCAGGATCGTCATTATCCGCATTATGGTTGTTACGATTGGGTTCTTTATTTTCATCTGACAAAATCAGTGATACAATCTATTTAGTGATGTGTAGCTTTCTTTCATCGATTCTATATGTACTTTCTTTTGGCCAAATTGCTACAGTTCGTCAATTTGATTACTCAACTGATAGATTGTTATCGAAAGTGTGGTGGAGAGACGAACTAGAAAACTTTTTAAGTACAGATTTTTCAAACCTATCATCTGAACAGCACGCTTTAGTTTCAGATAGATTGAAGCTCTTGTGCCGTATTGTTGAGGCTCACCTTGATTCTTATAAGAGAATTGAGAAATTGAATGAGTACTACACAAGCGAACTGCAACATAGAATAGTGATTCGTCACCATAACGATAACAGACCATCAACACGAATTCGAATCCATAGAAGAGAAAACGGAGGTCATCATGAAGATTAAAGTAAATATCCATCAGCCGAAGGAAAAGTTTATCCGTCGCCCTTACGTAGCAGACGAATATTGTCCATTAACGTATAAGGAACTGTCCTATCCTGTAAAAAAGCACAGTTTAAACGCAAAATGTGACAACTACAAAGAAGCTAATCCCGCGTACCTTCTTTATATTCTTAAAGACGCTGCCAATGCTATCCTTAGCTATATTGAATGGGACAAGCATACTGAGCATAATCATACTGAAGTGTGTGGCTTTATGATTGGGCATCACTACTTTGATGCGGACAAAGATATATACTATACTGAGGTGGAGTCTGTGATTACAGTACCTATCGACATGAGCACTGAAGTATATCTGCAACTGTCTACTGACTCTATGTTTGCGATTGAGCAAGCATTGGATGAGTATAATGCAGAACATGGTACTGACTGCAAATTTGTCGGCTGGTTTCATACACACCCTAATTCGCTCCCAGTATTTATGTCGAGTACTGATTTAATCACACAATCTCGTTATTTTTCGGATAGTCTTGGGTATGCAATTGTTCTTAATCCACATAGACTCTATTGGAAGGTATTTCGTTCTGCCTCCTGTGCTGATGTAAAGTGTATGATGGTTAGCAAAACAGTTTCTTATGATACTGTAATTAGCCCGAAAGCAGAACTTATAACGATGGATCTAGAAACCGAGGTTGAGCAGTCTGTTTTTGAATCACCGCAAAAAATGGAAGATGAGTTGGAATCAAACTCCAATAATGAGGAGTGATTTGGCATGAATTTCAAAATTGAAAAAGGAATGGCACCGCAAACCCCAAAAATCAGAATTGAAAAGGGTATCGCACCACCGCCTCAGCCGACACAAAGAGTTCATATCACACATCAACCTAGAATTGTATTGCCACCTGGGCATCCACCATTGACACCCCAACAACAGGCTTCACATGATAGATTAAAAGCTAAATGGGCTGAAAAGCGTTGTTCATTACCACATACTTGTCCTTTATGTCGTCGTGAAATTGAGAATTCTGTATATGAAGCATCATCATCTGATTGTGAATTTCACTGCAGTTGGCCTGACTGTGAATACGAATGGAGGTAAGTAGATATGGATAAGGGCTCATACATTGAATCAAAGTATATTAATGCATATTGTCAATCTAAGAAATATATGCATTATGTAATTCGTGTTGATCACTACACTAATGGATGGTATATGGTTTCAGGATTCCTTTCAGCGGCGGATGCTGTTCAAAAGAAGCATAAAACGATCTTTGATAAGTTTCGCAACAGGGAGAATGCAAAAGCTACTCAGCAAGATGATTTCAAAGTTGAAGAAGAGGTTAATTTTGACGGCGGCATTTTTTCTGATGATTCGTATTCGTGTCCGTACTGTGGAAATACCGACATAGTAAAATGTGGTCAATGTGGTCGAGTTTGTTGCAACCAAAATGGTTCAACGTTCTTTAGATGTCTGTGTGGGCATTCAGGAGAGATTTCCGGAAAGATTAAATCGCTTAGAACCATTAATAACGGTGCAGAAAAGATGAAGAAAAAATGAGAATTAAGATTACAAGCAATCAATTACTAATAGACAAATTGATAGAATCTATTGCTTCTCGACAAACATATATTCAGTTTGCATCACAATCTGATGCGATGCAAGCACAAAGATTTTTTAGTAGTTCAGAATTAATAACAATGCTGAAGTGCGGGGATATATATCGAAAGAGCGACAAAACATACCAATTTGTCTTGGCACTCTTTTCAATTTCTAAAATCTCTTATGCGGCATTGGAAATAAGAATAGAATATGGATTTCATATTCAAGCCCCATCCGTAATCATTAATGGAGCATCTCCAAATGGTATTAAGGCATTTGAACGAGCTGTTTATTATATGAATCCATGTGTTGGTGTGCTTGATTTTACTCATCCACCTAAAAACTACTATATTCAGTTGGCAAATTGGAAAAATAACAACAAGTTTCATGGAGACTATTTCAAACATAACTGCACATATAAAGGCTCTATAAAAACATATGGTTCAAATGATGCGAGAATAACCTTATCTACTCTTCAATTTCAATTCAGAACCAACTTTCAAAATGAACAACTATTTAGGAGAGAGGTGGCAAGTGTCACATCTAGAATAGTACATAGATGTAAATCTGACTATGAAAAGATTAAGGCAATATACCAATATATTATAGATCACGTTGTTTATGATTATTCATTTTCTAATTATTCTGCATATCATGCACTAATTGAGAAGAACGCAGTATGTGAAGGTGTAGCATTATTATTCTATTCGATGATTAGGCATACAGAAGTTCCTGTTAGAATCATTTATGGATATGGGAAGAATGATAAGCATTGTTGGAATATTGTGATGTTAGATAATAAATGGTATAACATAGATGCGACTTGGGATTTAGGTAAACCAGAGTTCCTATGGCAATATTTTTTAAAGGGAGAGTTGGATTTTTCAAATCATACCATTGACAGTAATCTTAAGCAAGAAATAAATAGAGATCATATAATAATTTCTTCTGAGAATTATCATAGAAATATTAATAGGATTTTTAGAATATAAATATGCACACATTTTGCAGGTAACACCGCACAAAGATTGTTGTGCAAATGTATTGTGGAATTTTTCGTCAGATTGCATAAATTTGATGCAATAATGCTGATATGATGCAGGGGGGTGTGCGATGTGACAAAAATCTTCTTGTAGATGGATAGCGACGGTATTAGCCGTGCTTTGTGAAGTGTTGCTTGTAATAAATTTTGTGAAGGGGAGACGAACTATGAATGAGATAAACGTAAAGATAGTAAATGGTTATAGCGGAGAAGATTGTAACGTTGATATACCTCTTCAAGCGACGCTTAATGAAGTAATTACACAGCTTATTGATTGTGGATTTCTTCTTAAAGATTCGCCGAACAAACATAACGTTTTATATAACAAAGATGTCAATGGTGGCATTAATGCTTGTAATGCATATAGGGATCGTGAATGCACAATCGAAAGTATAGGCTGGAATAATGGGCAAGTTTTTATTGCTATGTATGAAACTCGTATTTTTGAAACGACAGATGATAATAATCTTGTTGCCAAAGTAGATGCATTAACTGAAAAAGTGAAAAAAATAGAAGATTCTATAAATGAGATTAACAACGCAATTAGAATCGTTACTGATAATGGTTTTCCATTTCGTAATCGTATCTTTAGTAGAATTGTAGAACCTGAAAATGCTGATACGATAATATTGGGTGGTTTAAAGTGGTATATTATATCATATAAAGATAATGTTGCACTTCTTTTATGTCAACATTGCATCGGAAGGTATAGATTTGTCACACCTAGTCGAAAGTCAACTTCGTGGAAAGAAAGTCATATTAGGAATTTATTGAACAAGGATTTTTTTTGATACGACTTTTAACGCAGAAGAAAAGAATATGATAGTAGAGAACGAAAATGATAGAGGATTTTTAGATAAAGTTTTCATTTTAAGTGTAGATGAGTATCTTGAATTGGAAAATATAATTTATAAATTATTACCTAGAGGTGATTGTTGGTTGCGTCCAAATGCTGCGGTTTTTAACTTTGATAGAACTTATTATTGTTGTCGTGCAGGAACAATATATCATGCCGATTATGATGAGTATTGCAATGTTAGACCAGCAATGTATATAAAAATACCAAATAATATTGAAACATAATAAATTAAAAAGAAAAATAATATCCATCTTAAAATTGAGAGTATCAATGTAACAGTTTCGAATGAAAATCCATGCTTCGGCAAGCTAATATTGTAACTCGGATCGTTATCAGAATGGGTCGAACAGATCGTCATAGTTGGAATATTGTTTTACTAAATGGAATCTGGTATGGTTTAGACGCAACATGGGATTTAGGTTGCTCTGAATTTTTGTGGCAGTATTTTTTGAGTGGGAGTTCTAACTTTCCAAATTATACCGCTGATTCAAAGTTGGCAGATAAACTTAGAAGAGACATTATTATTGTTTCTATTCGTGATTATGAAAGGAGAGGCTTGTTTTGAGTATAGGAGATGAAAGTGGAATTATAACACTTAAGCTGACAAATGCTGAAACTGGTCAAACAATAGTTAAAGAGTTCAATGAAAATACTGTAACAGCGGATATATACAATACTCTTTATGAAATAGGGTTTTTAAGTTTGGACTCCGATGATTATTCGTGGTTTTGTGATTATGATCAGGTGAACAGTAATATGAAAACTATCAAATCATGCGGTCTTCATTCAGGAGATGAATTGATGTTTCATAATGAAAAAAAGATAAGCATTACAATCAAAGGACCTTATGGTTCAGAAGACTATGACATTGATGTACCTGTAGATGCAACAATTGGCGATGTTATAATCGGTCTCATTAGTGCTGGCATTTTAAAGGCTGAAACTGATGGAGTGAGAAACTATCTCTGTTTATCAGGGAATGCAAAAGAAATAAGCAGAAATAAAACCATTGGGGAGTGTGGTTGGAAAATCGGACAATACGTTTTTGCTAATTGTAGCGAAAGTCATGGATAACGGAATCTAATAAAATTATGAATTGGTACTAAATTATTGTGTATTAATCAATTGGAAGGATCGAATACTATGAATATAAAAATCGAAAGCAGCAATATTACATTAACAATTATAAATGCCGCAACAGAACAGAAGATAATCCAAACGTTCAAGAAAGAAGCAACGATAAGCGATGTTTATGATTCGCTTCGCAGAGAGTCGTTTCTTATTTCGCTCCCTGATCACTTTAGTTGGGAGTGTTATTACAACGATTGTACTCTCGGTTTTTCAGATATAATAGGCACAAGGGGAATTAAATCAGGAGATACATTAATCTTTCGTTGTCGTGGATATGCTTGTCAGGAAATCTCTGTCAAGATCGTTAAGGGCATCGGCGGTGCTGATTGCGATATCGATGTTCCTGTGGATGCAACAGTGGGCGATGTCATCGTTGGTCTCATCAGCGAGGGCTTTCTGGATGCTGATACATCTTCTGCTACCGCTGTTCTCTACAACAAGGATGAAGACGGCGGTATCTCCTCGGGCGTGAAGTACGATGACCGCAGCAAGACTGTCAAGGAGTGCGGTTGGCGAAGGGACAGACCCTTGTTGCCGTTTCTGAGGGCGTTGCAAAGCCGATTATTTATCTATACCCACCGGAATATACAGAAGTTACCGTTAAATTAAAAAACAGCGATTTTATTACGGTTTCATATCCGTTATACGCTGAAGGTGGCTGGCAGGTTATTGCTCATCCAAATGGCACGATTACAGATTGTAATAACAAAGAGTATTCTTATCTGTTCTGGGAAGCTACTGGGAACTCACATTATGCAATAAAGCAAGGATATGTAGTACATCGTGATGATTTAGTTGGTTTCTTAAGAGAAAAGTTGGCCATGTTCGGACTTGTCCCCAGAGAGTACAATGAATTCATTGTGTACTGGTATCCAATACTTTGCAAGAACGAGTATAACGCTATCTGTTTATTTTGCGAGGAGTACGAACGTGATTTCGAGCTTTCTATTGAACCAAAGCCCGATGAAATACTTAGGGTATTTATGCTTTATCAAAAAGCAGATGTGAATACCGTTTTGGAGCCACCAAAAGAACCTGCTCCTATTAGTCGAAAAGGCTTCACTGTTATCGAATGGGGCGGACAATTGCAATAATAAACATCGCTAGCACAATGAAGAGGATTGCCAATGAAAAACATTACAAAAAATATTGTTTTTGCTAGTGCGGGATTATGTGTTTTGAGTGCAGTAGCATATATTTCGTATAATCTCGGCAAGAAATCAAATAAACTCAAAGATGATAACAATAAAGAAATTCACTGTTAAAATAACCAATGATGTCGACGGCTCTGTGTGTGATGTTGTTGTGCCAAATAACGCCACTATTCGTGATGTTATAGTTGGTCTAATAAAAGAACAATTCTTGAAAAGTGACCACAAAAGCTATCTTGCTATGCAGTTTAACTTATACTCTTTGTCAGGTATAAAGTATAATTGTCTTGATAGAACCATTGCCGAATACGGATGGCAAAATGGGGATGATATCATTGCAGCACCATTACCATATCAAGATGTAGTTTTATCTAATCAGGATACTTTTAGCGATAGCATAATTCAGGAAATTAATGTCAAGATCATTAATGGCGTAACTGGTGCGGATTGTGATATTGACGTTCCAATAGATGCGGATATCAGCGATATCATTGTTGGACTTATTAATGAGCGATTTTTAGAACCAGAGAATGATTCATATACTGGTATTTGGGTTTTGAAGGATTCATATCAAGGACTTATATATGATAATCGAAACAAAACGGTACAAGAGTATGGGTGGCAAGATGGTCAAACCTTCGTAGCTTTCAAAGAATGTAACAACATTACATTAACACTTGAAAACGCAGAAACTGGTCAGCAGATTAGTAAAGCATTTAAGAAAAATTCTGCGATATGTGATATCATGAACGTGTTGTACAAAGAGGGTTTTCTGGTTCGACTACCCACTTGCTTTGAATGGGTGTGTAAATATAATAATAGTGTTTTAGGTTTTTCTGATACATTAGCTTCAAGCCTTAATTCAGGAGATGTTCTCTTGTTTTGTTGTGAAGAATACGCTCCAAATCAAGAAATCTCTATCCGTGTTGTTAGGGGCTTCGGCGGTGCAGAATGTGTTATCTATGTGCCGATGAATGCAACTGTGGGCGATGTCATAGCTGGTCTCATTAATGAAGGTTTTTTGGATGCAGACAGTGGCGTGAAGTATGATGATCGTAGCATTACTGTCAAGGAGTATGGCTGGCAAGAGGGACAAACTATTATTGCTGTCTGTGAGGAAGCCTGCCGCTAATGAACTGTCGAAAACTTGTGATAAATAAAGATGATAATTATTGTTAGCGTATTTCGCCATCCATTTTGTCATCCTAAAGTGATTGATTATTTGTTAGGACATCAGACGCTCTACCCTAGATTTGCACCCCTCCAATTATCAATCAGAAACGATAGCTTTCCCAAAACAAAAATGCACCCTTTCCGCTTGAAAAGGGTGCATTGTATCAAAATTGCAGTCTTTAGCCAAATTGAAACACTTTCAAAATCTGAACTCATTTGTTTGATTTTGAAAGTGTTTTTAATATTGGCTAAAAAAATATCATGAAAGGCTTGCAATAATTTAAAATTTGATGTATAATATAAATAATGAAAATGATGGGAGGTCAGGTTATGGGGATTTATTTGAATCCTGGGAATATTGATTTTCAGGAAGCGTTGAATTCAAAGATTTATGTTGATAAGACTGAGTTGATGAAATATACGAATGACGTTATTCGCACTGAAGATAAATATGTTTGTGTCAGCCGTCCAAGAAGATTCGGTAAGTCAATGGCGGCGGATATGCTTGTAGCTTACTACAGCAGCGGCTGTGATTCAAGAGAAATGTTCAGCAGTTATAAGATTGCGTCTGACCCGTCTTTTGAAAAGCATCTGAATAAATATAATGTTATTCATATCAACATGATCAACTTTATCAAGAGAGATAAAAGTATAGAAGAATCACTTGATTATCTAAGCCGCAGGATACTGCATGAACTAAAAAAAGAATATGGCGATGTTGATTGCTTCGACTGGACGGATATGATCTCAGTTTTTGGCGAAATATTCGATGCTAAAAGGGTACCTTTTATTTTTATAATAGATGAGTGGGACTGCGTGTTCCGAGTTTTTAAAAATGACAATGATACTCATACAGCGTATCTCAATTTTATGCGTGACCTTTTGAAAGATCAGAGTTACGTCGCATTGGCATATATGACTGGAATTTTACCCATTAAGAAATATGGTGAACATTCTGCACTTAATATGTTTACTGAAATATCAATGACCGATCCAAGAGAATATGCTGAATTTACAGGATTTACAGAATCTGAAGTTGCAGAACTTTGTGAAAAGTACAACATGCCTTATGATGAAACAAAACGTTGGTATGACGGTTATGATCTTAAGGGTGTTTCAGTATATAACCCACGTTCAGTAGTTATGTCCATGACAGGTGGATATTTTAATAATTACTGGACTTCAACAGAAACGTATGAGGCTTTGAAAGTATATATTCAGATGGATTTTGACGGGCTTAAAGAAAAAGTTACTGATATGATAGCAGGGGAAAAAGTTAAAGTAAATGTCGGCAAGTTTCAGAATGATATGACGAGTTTTAACAGTGCAGATGATGTGCTGACACTGCTTGTTCATTTAGGATATCTGACATATGATATGACAAACGGTGAAGTCTGGATTCCGAACAGCGAAATTCAGCAGGAATTTATAAACTCAATAGAAGACGGCGGCTGGGAAGAAATCATGGACGCTATCAACACCTCGGAAAAACTTCTTGCACTTACCTTAAAGGGTGATGAAGAAAGAATAGCAGAAATGATAGCAAAAGTTCACTCGGACAATACGTCTATTCTGAAATACAACGATGAAAATTCGCTGTCTTGTGTAATTTCCCTGGCATACTATTCGGCACGAAAGGATTATATAATCCACCGGGAACTTGCAACAGGTGAGGGTTTTGCAGATGTTGTTTTTATTCCGAGAAAAAAATCGGATAAGCCTGCTATGATTGTTGAACTGAAAAAAGGACATTCTGCTGAAGAAGCAGTCGAGCAGATAAAGAAGCGAAATTATTCCGATAAGGTTTCGGAATATACCGGTGAAATACTTTTTGTTGGAATCAATTATGACGAGCAAAAGGGGCATACTTGTAAGATTGAGAAAATTCAGAAATAAATGTTTTTTAAATTAATTTTTGAAAAACTCTTGACAAATAAAACAAAATATGCTAAGATAATAACAGTTAGAAATGTCATCTATTTTGTTGCAACATGACATATTGGTGAGACTAAATAGCTGTCCACCGAAAAAAGCCCGAATAATCGGGCTTTTTTGCTGCTTGGAAGCCAAAAATTTTTAGTGTAAAACCATGGCTGTTTTTTGCCCGTTTTTGTGAAGGTACAGGATTTGAACCCTCGCAGGGAGAAATATGGAACAAATATGAGCAGGTCAGAAAGAAAAAATCAAAAAATACCTGCCTTTATACAATAGAATAATAACCGAATTTGAAAGATCGTTTTGTCAGATATCACGAATTTTAAGTGATGATGAACAGGGCGATGGTCTGATAATCGAGTCCGAGGGTACGTCATATGCACGGTATTCCCAGTATATTCCGGGAGCAAAGGAACTTGTGGAGAAACACATTCAGCCTGATATAAAGGTGGAAGCGGATTCGGTAAACGAAGATTTATCAGAAGAAACCGAAATGAATATGACGATGTAAAGGTTGAATTTTTGCGGAAATTCAGCCTTTTTTTATTGCCGAAAGGACTGGTGATAGATGATAAGATATTTTGAAGCGTTCGCAGGAATCGGGGCATTCCGCTCCGCTTTTGAAAAAAGTTGGGGGGGCGAGTGCGTCGGATGGTGCGAAATCGATAAATTTGCCCAAAAGGCTTACCGTGCATTGTACGATACGGGAGGTGAAGCATTTTATGAGGACATCACGAAAATCGATTACGGAAGTATGCCGGATTTTGATCTGCTCGTTGGCGGACCATGCTGCCAGTCGTTCAGTGTGGCGGGGCGTAGACTCGCTTTTGAGGATGACAGAGGAAACCTGTTTTTCGACTATATCAAAATCCTTGAAATCAGGCGACCCAAGTACTTTATTGCTGAGAATGTACCCAATCTGCTGGGTATATCGCAGGGAGAGTGCTTCCGAATTATCTTTGAAAAGATTTCAGAACTGGGGTACAGTATGTGCTGGCGTGTGCTTAACTCTGCCGGCTTCGGAATACCGCAGTCCCGACGGAGGCTGTTCCTTGTCGGATATCTTGGAGACCGATGTCCCGCCGAAATACTTTCTTTCGGACGAGGCAATGAAGAAAATGGCAGAGAAAGAAAACCTGAACAGTTAATCGGCGGAAGTCAGGGTCGAGAGTGTATTCAACGAACGGTACGGCAGTTACGCAGTGCAGCGGAAGCGGCGGAAAAACAGGGCTGTACCTGATTGACTACAACGAAAATCCCCAAATTACCGACACTGCGAGGTGTATAACGGCACGTCAGAATAGCGGAATGTCACATCATAAAGGCGAACATTCCGCTGTTTTTTGTGAATATGTGGCGGATTCAGAAGCTCCGAGAGCGATTCTGAATCCGTTCAAAAAGATTACCCGACAGAATGGCAGACGTATAAAAAATCCCGATGAACCGATGTTTACGATAACCGTCACGGACAGGCATGGAGTTGTTCACAGGGGAAGAACTGTCATTACTGACGGAGAACCGTGGTTTGTCGGTAAGGATGTTGCAGTGATTCTTGGCTATTCTAAGCCGAGAAATGCAATTGCAATGCACGTCGATTGTGAGGACAAAAAGGTAGCCCCAATTCAGGGCGACCTTGGTGGAACGCAGCAAATGATTATCATAAACGAAAGCGGACTTTACAGCCTGATACTTTCAAGTAAGATGCCGAAAGCAAGGGATACGCTGCTTTTCAACATTCTCAGCTACATGAGCAATCAGCTTCTGGGACGTGGAAATACCGTTGCAGCCATAGATGAACTGTATTTATTTTTAACAAATATGACTTCAATCGAATATATCCGCAACGGTATGAAGCGTGTCCGCAAAAAAGAATCGTCGTTTATTCTGGCAAGTCAGAACATCGAGGACTTCCTTCTGCCCGAAATAAAGGAGTTTATCAAGCCTCCGTTCAGTATTCCGAGTCATCATTTTCTGTTCAATCCCGGAAATATTTCGCCGGCAGATTTTGTTGATACACTTCAGGTGGAACATTCGGACTTACAAGGAAAAAATGTTCGGTAAAGCTGGAGGACGATAAAAAAAAGCTTGATTTAAAGATGAAAAAATGTTATAATAATCTAAAATCCATGGATTGAGTAGGTGAGATTTTGAAATATATTCTTACGCATAAAAATATTTCTGTAGCAGAAATTGAGATAGATGATGCGGTGGGAGTTATCACGGAAATCAGCGATATAATGCGAAAAGAACATTTTCCGCTTGGTGTTCTTCATTCGCTCAGACACAAGGAAATTGTTGACCGTGCGGCATTGAATCACTGGTGGAGAGGACGTTCCATTCCTGCGAGCCGTATGGGAATTGCAGACGTGCTTGACTCTCTCGGACTGTATGAAACGGGCGAACTTCTGACAAAATGTTTCGGACTGAGTCTGTCGGACCACTACTGGATAAAGCCTGTTGAAAGTGTATTGACATGGGAAAAAGTGAACTTTTTTGACAATGATTTTTCGGACGATATCGGAGATGTGCTTCTGGGAACAAGCCGAAAAACTTCCGATTTTGATTTTCTTTCACCTGATAATACATCAGACGGAAATCTGAAAAAGCGTTGGAAAATAATAAACGGAAAACGATGTCTGCTGAAATCATGTTCAGAACCGTTCAGACAGCAGCCTTTCAATGAGGTCATAGCTTCAAAAATAATGGAAAGACTGGGAATAAATCACGTTCCTTATGATATTTTTTGGAATGAAAATGAGCCGTTCAGCATGTGCGAAGATTTTGTAACAAGAAACACGGAACTTATCAGCGCATACAGGATACTTCAGATTCGTCCGAAGGAAAATCATGAAAACGAGTACCTTCATTATGTAAATATCTGCCGTGAAATCGGGATAAAAGATATCGTTTCTGCTCTTGACGCAATGAAAGTTACCGATTATCTGATAGCAAACGAGGACAGGCATTTCAATAATTTCGGACTGCTCAGAAATGCTGATACGTTTGAATGGATAGGTGCAGCACCGATTTTTGACAGCGGAACTTCCCTGTGGTACAATGTTACAGAGAAAAATATTCCGTATGCAGATGTGAAATGCAAGCCGTTCAAGAAAACTCACGGCGAGCAGTTAAGGCTTGTTTCAGATTTGAAAAGGTTTGATTTTTCAAGGCTTGACGGTATCGAAGATAAGATAAAAGAGATAATGACAGCTGAAAATTCGGGGAATTTCATTGATGAAAGCAGAGCAGAAGTAATAGCAAAATCTGTCAGAAAACGAATCGACCATATTCAGAATATTGCTCTTTCGGAGGATATTGCAGAGGAATATGAAATGAAAATAGAATGAAATAATTTTGAGAGTCGCAGTAAAATGCGGCTCTTTTTTATGGAAGAAAGGTGATAAAATGGCAGAAGCGATAGCCGCAGCCGCAAAGGCACTGCTGAAAAAACTTGCGGTAGATACTGCACTTGACAAAGACAAAAGGAATAAAATTCTGCTGATAATCGGCAGCACAGCAGTCGGATTGCTGTTTTTATTGTTTGCACCGATAGCTGTTCTTTCGGGCATGGGACAGATTGAAAGTCCCGATATATCGGTAAATTTTGATGAAAATGATTTCATGTTCAGAATGTCTCCGGAACGTCAGGAAACGATGAATTCAATGACGGCGGACGGTCAGGCAATCGCCGATTCAACGTATGCAGCCGGACTTCAGGAGCAGATTATCAAGGCACAGCTGATATATTTTTCGTACTTTGAAAGCGGTCAGATTGTTGATTTTTCGGGATATACGGAGATGTTCAGAAATCAGAATGATGAATCTCTGATTTCGGATATCAACAATTTTTACGGACTTGAAATCAGTTACGAGGACTTTATGCGGAGCTATGTCATGGTGATGAACGCTACAATAAACGAATATATGTTCACGGATTCAGGTACGAAAAACTGTGCTGATATGGCGGCTTGGGCAAGGAATGCTTACGTTTCAGGCTGGGGATTTCAGGAAAATTGTTACGGTGAAATGGACGAAAATCTGCGGTATCGCTGTGCGGATAATGTCGGTTTGATTATGGGTTATCTGAGATATATACCGTTCGAAAAATCATTCAATACGGACGTTGACACGCTGATTTATAATGAAATCGGCGGACTTGATACAATGCCCGACATCGCAGGAATCGGAATTTTCGACGGCAGTCAATTTGGAATTTACGTTGGCAATGGTGAAGTGATTTTTGCATCTGCTGACAGCGGAAATATCGTGAAATCACCTGTTTCGGAGGGCAACTGGATAAGCTGGTGTACCTTTGAGGGCATCGATTATCCGCAGGAAGTTGTGGATAAAATCAACGAAATTCAGAATCCAACAGAGGAAAATACAGAAGAAGAAAATGAGGAGTGATTTTTTATGAGAGTACATTTGATAAACAACGGATATGCGTTGTCAGCGGAGTTTCCGATGACGGCGTTTAAAATGCAGGATGTGCTTGACAGGCTGAAATATCCTGCCGAAAACAGCGAAGTTACGTTCCGAATCTATGAATTTAAAAATATGAATCTGCCGTCGGAGCTGTATGAAAAGGAATTTTCGGCGGACATCTACAGGCTGCATCTGTTCGCTGAACGTCTGGAAAATCTCGAATTTACGGAGATGACGGCATTCAAAAGTCTGCTTTTCGAGAATCCTGAAAGCAGTTTTGAAGATATGCTCCTGATGACTTACGGGCTTGATTCTGTGATAGTTTACCCGTGCGGAAACTGCTATGAACTGGGCGAAACGGTCATTGAAAACGAAATGATTCCCGAACTTGAAAGCTGTTCAGATGAAATTCTGGAACTTCTTGACCGTGAAAAAGTCGGAAAACTTATGTGTGAGCGTGAGGGCGGACAGTTTATCGATGGCTGTTATTGTTTGACTTCGGGGTATGAAAAGCCGGATATCAGCATCGAAATCGGCAGACCTGAGAGCTGTTTTTTCCGTCTGCTTATCGTGCCGGAGGAGGAAAAAACAGAACAGGCAAGATGGATTTCATTGCCATGTGAAACAGAAATTAATTCTGATTTTTGCAATGGAATTTGTCTGGATTTTCAGTCAGTACTGCCGAATTTGAAGTTTGATGACACGAGCAAAATTGATAAGTTAAAAGAACTTGCAGAGCAAATTTCGGAGTTGTCTCACAATGATTTTGTGAAGCTGAAAGCTGTTATGGAATCGGAAAATATTTGTGAAATTTCAGACACGCTTGACTGTATCGGCAGGATTTCAGAGTATCAGCTGGACAGGAATATATCTGATTCAAGCGACTTCGGACAGGTGATTCTTGAACGAAAACAGGTTGAAATTACTTCATACGGAGCAATATCGGGCAGAGGTCAGGAGCTGTCCGGTGACCTTGACGAAGATGAAAATTGTGAAATGGGGATGAATTTATGAAGAAAAATGTAAGTATTACGGTAAGCGGTGAAAAGCTGTCGGCACTGGAAATGTACCTTGTGCAGAAGAATACTACTCTTGCTACGGAGCTTGAAAGATTCACGGAACAGCTTTATATGAAGCACGTTCCGCAGAATGTCAGGGACTATATTGACCTGATGTCGTCGCAGAAGTCCGACAGAAAGGAAAATCGCCGTACAAAGTCTGAAACTCCCGTTTCTGATTCAGACGTATAACCCCGTCGTTCGCTCCGCGATACCATGTGTGGCGTTTTCGGGAGCGAGGTCGGGAAAGTATACCCCTGAGAATACAGGGCGGAATTTGAGCCGTTTCCGGACGGGGCTGAAAGTACTGATTCTGCCCGATTCTGAGGGTAATCGGTGATTTTTGGGTTTGCTGGTTAAAGTTTTGGCGTCAAAGCCGCCAAAACAGTCACATCGGACGAGCAAAGCTCGCCGATTTTGCGAGGAGTTTTAGAAAAATAAATTCATGGAGTCAAAAAGAGAGGTTTCAGAAATTTATGAAGTCAAAAAGTGAAAAAGAAATGGAAACTGCCAAAAAGCAGACGGTTTCCGATGATGTCAAGGTGAAATTCCCGTTGTATATTTTTCCTGATACAATGGAAAAGGTTGATATGCTGTATGAAGCGGACAACTGTAAATCCAAAACGGAGTTTATCGAAAATGCGGTGCGTTTTTACTGCGGGTATCTTCTCAACAATGAGCATATAGCAACGGATTTCATTGCACCGCAGCTTGCAGCAATGACGGAAGGAATCGTCAAGGGGAGTGAACAGCGACTGTCCCGTGCGACGTTCAAGATAGCAGTGGAGCTTGGTGCGGTTACTCATATGCTTGCGGCGTTGAATGAAATCGATGATGAAACTTTGTTCAAACTCCGCATGATGTGTACCGACGAAGTTAAACGTATAAATGGTATCATCAATTTTGAAAAGGCTGTCAGGTATCAAAGGAGCAGTGATTAATGTCACAGATAATCGTCACAAGCCGGTATCTGAAAAGCGGCAGTGCAAAAAATATGGTAAAGCGTAAAAATTATACAAAATACATTGCAACCCGTGAGACTGTTGAAATCCGTGTGCAGAAAAAATATGATTTGAACGCTCCGGCAGCAGAGAATCAAAAAAAGGCATTGAATGAACTGCTTACGGATTTTCCCGAATCCAAGCAGTATCTGGAGTACGAGGACTATATCTTCAAACCTACAGCACAGAACGCAAGTGAACTCATCAGTACAATCATTGAGCGTAATGCGGACGTAATAGGTAACCGTCAGAATTTTGTGGGATATATAGCCAAACGTCCCGGTGCAGAGCAGAGAGGGTCGCATGGATTATTCAGTGAAAGTGATGAACCAATTGTGCTGAATCAGGTTGCGGACGAAGTGGCACATCATTCCGGAAACGTTTGGAGCCACGTTGTTTCACTTCGACGAGAGGACGCAGTAAGGCTTGGATACGATAATTCTGACCGCTGGCGTGAGCTTGTGATGCGGCATATTTCGGATATTGCAGACGCTCAGAAAATTCCATTGTGTAATATGAAATGGTACGCTGCTTTTCACGATACAACGCATCACCCGCACATTCACCTAATTGTGTATGTGGATATTCCTCAGATTATTGAGGAAAACTCAACTGAAAAGTACTGCTTGAAGTGGAGCGATGACTATAAAAATGCCTGTAAAATTATCAGAGAAAAAAGTTCCGGAATGTCAGATTTAAAACAGCGGAACAGCTTTTATTATCAGAAGCAAAGATAGGAAATGTGCTTGCAGTGTTTGAACTTGGAAAGCTGTATTCCATGGAAAAATCGGGCTTAAATGATAAAGAAAAGTCACTTAAATATTATCAAAAAGCATTGCAGGGATTCTTACAGATTGAGCCTCTGGCTAAAAAAATAAAACCATACTTGCAATACCAAATTGGCATGATTTATTTCAAGGGACTTGGTACTCCGATTGATAATCAGAAAGCTGCTGAATACCTTGAAAAGTCCGCTGAACTGAGAAATCAGTACGCAAAACGACTGTTGGCGTTGGAATATATCAGCGGTAAAAAATTTGAACAGAATATTGACAAAGGTATCTCCATGCTGACTGAATGTGCGGACAGCGGAGATGCCTTTTCCTGTTACAAGCTGGGAAATCTGTATCTCAAAGGTGAGATTGTGTTGCAGGATTTGGATAAGGCAGAAAAATATCTGTTGTCTGCCAAAGATAACGAGTTCACGCAGTACGCACTTGGAAAACTTTATCTGCAAAAAGAAAAATATGATATTGAGAAAGCATTTCGTACTTTGAGAAATCCGCTGATAAGAATATGCAGGCAAGCTATCAGCTGGGCAGACTTTATCTTTTCGGCACTGACGGTTTGGAAAAAGATAAGGAAAAAGCCATGAGATTTCTAAATTTATCCGTAGAACAAGGCAATAAATATGCTCAAAATATTCTTGATAATCAGGAAAAGTTTGAAAATGAAGTGCTTGCAAATACTGTTTTCAGCTTGTTTGTGAATTTGAGCCGCTGCATTGAAGATGACTATAACCGAAGTCAGAAAAATATGTGGTCTGTGGCGGACAGCAGGCTCAGGAGAATGATCCGGAAGAAAAAAGAAGAACTTGGTATCAAAGAAGAAAACAGTCAGCAGCAGATATAAAATACAAGGCAGATTCGTGAATGGAATCTGCCTTTTTCGTCAATTCCGCACATTTACGTCACGATTTTTTGACGAAAACGGATTGCTTTTAATATTATTATAACAGATTTTTGAAAAAAGTAAAGAGGTTTTCTGAAATTTTATGTAAAATTATAGATGAAAATCAAGTTTGAATATATAAATCGGGCGGTTCTGCCGTCTCAAAAATCGTCAGGAGGTTTTATTTTATGGCTCGAAAAGGAAGTAATATTTACAAACGCAAGGACGGTCGCTATGAAGGTCGTGTGCCGGTTGGATACAAGGAAAACGGTTCACTTAAATACAAATCCGTATATGCAAGAACGCTTTCAGAAGTCAGGGAAAAAATGTCACAGTTCTATTCTGTCCGTCATGAACAGACCGTTTCTTCGCTGAAATTAACAGTTCGTGAGGCAGCGGAGCAATGGCTTTGTTCTGCAAAATTACGTGTTAAGGAGTCAAGTTTTGCAAATTATTCAAACATCGTCAGCAAGCATATTCTGCCAACACTAGGCAGAGAATATTTTTCAGGCTTGACCACTCAAAAATTGAACAATTTTATTCACAGCAAACTTCAATATGGTCGTTTGGACGGACATGGCGGATTATCGGCAAAAACAGTCCGTGATATTATGCGTGTGTATCACAGCATTGAACAGTATGCAGTGCAGGAATACGGCGTAAAATCCACGAATTTTACTATGCCAAAAGTAGAAAGAAAGCAATTGAATGTATTGGATTTTTCAGAACGTAAGCGACTTGAGCAGTATCTTCTGCACAATCTGACCAACACAAATTTAGCAATTTTACTTTGCTTATTCACGGGACTGCGTGTGGGTGAACTTTGTGGTCTGACCTGGAGTGATATTGATTTTTCAGCCGGAACACTTTCTGTCAGAAGGAATGTCCAGAGAATCAACAGGCGTGGAAGTTCTGAAGTTATCATCGGTTCTCCGAAGAGCAAAACTTCAATCCGTACTGTACCGATTCCTGCATTTCTTCTGAAATTATTGTCACAAAGTAAAAAAGATGACAGATTGTTTTTGATTTCAGGTACTGTCAAACCCGTTGAACCACGCACAATGCAGTATCGTTTCAAGGCAGTTCTTAAAACTTGTCAGGTACGAAATATTCCTTTTCATCTGCTCCGTCACACTTATGCAACTGTATGTATTGAAAATGGTTTTGATGCGAAAACCCTGAGCGAACTTCTCGGACACGCCGACGCATCAATAACTTTGAATCGCTATGTACACTCATCAATGCAGATGAAACAGAATTATGTAAATCGTCTTGCACTTACTGCTTAATTTATCTGCCGTCAGGATTTCGTCAGTCTGTTTTCAGAAAACAGCGTAAATTCGACAATTTCCAGTATCCTAATCATATATGTGCGGAATTGACTAAAGAATTTTTTCAATTCATATCTTAATTATACCACAGAATTTTTGCAGTATATATTGAATTTATTGTTAAAATATGGTATTATATGAGATATGAGGTGGTTTTATATGATTAGGATTGCTATTGTGGATGATGAAAAAAACGTACTAAAATATATTTCCGATAAGATAATGGAGATACTTGAAAAATTTAAATATGAAGCTAAAATTGAGTTATATACTAATGGGAATGATGTAATTGAGGCAGACAGAACACAAAGTTTTGATATACTCTTTCTTGATCTTGAAATGCAGGAACCCGATGGAATGCAGACAGCCGAAATTATCAGAGATAACAATGCCAATGCAATAATTGCTATTGTTACGAACTGCAGCGATCTTGTATATAAAAAACGCTGAAGTATGATATTTCAGCTTTTATCAGAAAAAATTGCTTCGATGTTGAAATAGAAGAAGAACTGCACAGATTGTATCATAAAGCTAAAAATAGGTGTGCCAAATATTTTTTGAAAACAGAAAATGGTGAAAAGCCGTTTGTCCCTTCGGAGATAATTTATATTGAATCCAACAATCACAATGTGTACCTTCATAACGAATCGGGGGATAAAATCAAGATTTTTTATACTCTTGAAAAGTTATCCGGCATACTTTCAGATGAAATGTTTGTAAGATGTCATTCAGGAATAATCGTTAATTGTTATTATATATTTTCCATAAATAGCGACACTATTGAACTTACAAACAAGGAATGTATTACATTAAGCAGAAGCCGAAAAAAAGAAGTAAAGAACAAATTTCAAAAATTTATGAGGAGTATGTAATGAATAAAATATTTCAAATCTGTGAAATTGCTGCTACTGTACTGGAAACAGCAATTCTGCTTGAATTTATTAACAAACTTCTGGGAAGTAAGCTGCGAGGAATAAGAAATATATTACAGCTTTTATGTGCATTTGTATTAATAAACGGCTATATGATAACTTCTGCGCATATTTCTGTAAAATATTCAGCGGTATTGGATTTATTTGGGATTTTTCTATATGTAGTATATACATTGATTTTTATGAAAGGAAGCATAATATATAAGATAATTACGCCGATATTGTCAATTATGACCATATTGTTCATAAATCTGATTGTAAGTATAACTGCATCAAATGTTTTAAATTATGCACCAAACGATTTGCTTGAATCAGGAAATGTACTGAGAATTTTTCTGCTGTTTATAACTAAATTTTCATTTTTCATCCTAACAAGATTTGTTTTAAAAGTTGTGAAACCTAAAGAAGCCTTTCTGGATAAACATGAACTTACGGCAGTATCTGTAATATTTGTAATATCTGTCATGATTGTAGGTTTCTCCAGTGAAGTATACTACAGCGATATCAGAAACGGCACAATAGATAAGTTTTTAATTATTCTTTTAGTAGGACTGGTTGTTATTAATATTATTGCTTTTATATTATTCGGAATTATTGCTAGGAAGAACAGAGAAAAATTGAAATACACCATGATGGAGATGAAGTACGAACTTCAGAAAAAGTCATACGATTCAGTTAGAACAGTATATCATAATCTTCAGATTTTACAGCATGATTTAAAAAATAATCTTCTGTGCGTATACAATCTCATCGAAAACAATCAGAATGATGAAGCCAAAAAGTATATAACCGAATTTTCTGATACAAAACTGAGTCAGTTCCATGAGTATATAAAAACAGGAAATGAAATCATTGATACTATCATAAATGTCAAGCTTAATTTTGCAAGAGAAAAAAATATTGATATTGTGTGCAATATAAATACGGATTTCAGTGGATTTGAAGAGGATGACATAGTCTGTTTATTTTCAAACGCCATAGACAATGCAATTGAAGCTTGTCTGAAACAAACTAAAAGTCGTATTAAAATAAATATCGAAAATAAAAGAAATTATCTTTGTATAACTATTGGCAATACAATTACTTCATCTGTACTTGAGAATAATGCTGAGTTGAAAACAACAAAGAAGGATTTTGAGCATCATGGACTCGGAACACAGTCCATGAAGAATATAACGGAAAAGTATGATGGAATTATTGAATTTTATGAAAATGAAAATATGTTCATTACCAATATTATGATTAAATCTTTTTAATATATACCAAATACGAAGCGAAACATCCCAAACACGCATTTTGTATTGACATTTAAGGAAATAAAAGCTATTATATTTGCAAGAGGTGATTAAACAAATGATTACCCGTCTTGCAAACATAATAGCTGATTTTTTGTCGAAAAAAGTGTTATTGATTTGAAAGAGCGTGAAATATATGTTTATGGATGTGAAGCGATATTTTCGGCATTAGTAAATCTGGCTATAGTTATTGTTAGCGGTTTGATAATGCATGAACTTGTTAATATTTCTATATTTTATTTTGTGTTTTTAGCAATGCGGAAATATTGTGGAGGGTATCATGCCAAAACGCATTTGAAATGTAATCTGATTTTCACATTTAATGTGCTAATGGTTATTTTATTTATAAAAAATATTTCGGTAGTAAGCACTAAATTTTACATAATGGCTGTTGCTACATCAAATATATTGGTATTTTGGTTAGCACCGATTGAAAATGAGAATAAGCCATTAGGAAATTCTGAAATTGAAAAATACAGAAAAATTGCAATAATATTATCTTTTATTTTTACGGTAATTACAGTTTTATTAATATCTTTTTATAAAACTGTTTCAATTATAATAGCATTGGCTTTGCTTTCAGTATCTTTAGCGATGCTGATTACAAGGCTAATGAAGGAAGTTGAGATGAACAGAAATGCAGATTAAAAAAATGATTTGCAAAACAGCAGCTAAAATAGTTAAGAAGGCAGCTGTAAATGCATCAAATTCAGCGTCTTTCGGCGGTTATAATCAGCCCAAAGAACCCGAAGCATTAAAAAAGCTTCACAAGTCCTGATAAACGGACAATAATTACTGAGATAGCGACCGGGAGAATACTCATGCAGAAACAATAAAATTCTATTTACAATACATATTTGATTATAGTATTCTTTCGGTCTGTTGTCAAAAAATAAGGAGGAAGTAAATGAGTAAAAACATAAACCGAATAATAGCAGGTTCACTGTCAGCAATGTTTGTGGGACAGGCGTTGATTTTTGGTGATGGCTCATCATATGGCATACTTCATGCTGAAACAATTGCGTCAGCAGTTGAGGCAAAAGAAAATGCCAAAAATGAAAAAGAGCTTGCGAAAGAGTTCGAAGATGCGATTAAGGATTTAGGCAACGTTGATTATTTTAGCACACCTGAATATGGCATCTCCGCATTCAGAGCAGCACGAAATGATGAACCTTCATTTGCATCTGAATTAACTGTATCCGGTATAGTACAAAAGGGCGTTGTAAGTGGTCATTCGGCTTCTGATTCAACGCCTATATATGTGCGTATTTTCAACGGAAACTGGGAAGAAATTGCTTCTCAGGAGGTCGGAGACGGAGGAAGCTATTCTGTTACGGCAGGCGATTCAAACGTATATCACGTCAAGTTTGAATGCGACGGATATCTTCCGTTTTATCTCAAGGATTTCGGAACAGGTTCATATCAGATAGGTTCGGGCGATTCAAAGGATACTGTAACACTCGTTCCCGGCGATACTACATGGAATTCGAATAATGGCAATCAGTGGAGCGATGACAGAATTGACGGAAACGACGTTGAATATGTTCGAAGCTGTCTTGGAGCAACTCGTGGCGACAGTGATTTCAATCCAAGTATGGACGCAGATGGTGATGGATATATAAGTAATGAAGATTTTGGTGAGTTTTGTGCATTTTATGATGAACTGAGAGAAAATGATGAAGAATTGGAACTGTCCGATTTTGTACAGAATCTTGACATAAATCGTGATGGTGTAATAAACGATACTGATTATAGAATACTTTCTGAAATTGTTGAAAACAGTAGCAATCCCGACGGATACAGTTTGCCCGATCTTGCTGACAATAATGGCGTTTTTGATGAAAATGATCTTGCGGTTTTCAAGCTTTACCTTGATGATGCAAGGGTTCATCGTTCGGAAGTATATGTTTACAATCATGAAATGACAGGAGATATCTATGTAAATGCAAGCGATTTCGATGATGGAATTGATAAACTCAATACAGATCTGTTCAAATGCGGACATTCTGATAACTACTATGAATACATGGATAAGGACAATAACGGAACAATTGATGATTTCGATATTTCGTGGTTTGAAAAAGCATACGAAGCTTCCGGCGATCTCGATTGGGATCATGCATTCAAGAGAAATCTGACTGTTCTTGAAAGCGGTATCTTCCCTTACAGTTTCAATCTTCATGATACAAATCTTGACCTTAATGGCTGTGATTTGTATATCGGCGACTGTATGTCATTCACAACAGATATGCCGCAGTTCTGGTCAGGACAGGGTGCAACTCTTGATGTAAATGGCGGAAAGTTGATAATTCAGAATAATCTTGTTTTCAGAACAGCGTCACCTGACGGCTGGGACGGCAATACAGGACAGCTGATGAATCTGAACGGCGGCGAAGTTTACATCGGAAACTGCTTTGATTTTGGTCAGGCAAACTGCTATGATACAATTCTGATGACAAATGATGCCGATTATCTTGAAGTTGGCGGAAACTGGACATACATCACGCTTCAGGATATGGAAGGTAAATGGACAAACGGAATAATCCGTTTTGCAGGACCTACATGGGAAGTCAATGAAAAATCTGGTCTCAAATCCATTTATTCTTCAGGAACCCAGACAATAATTTTCGGCTATGAGGGCGGAAAGCAGACGATTCTCTGGGACAATCCCGAAACATATATCGACAACGAAGACGGCAGTTACAATACGGAACGCCGTTTAAATTTTGACTATGAATACGGAATTCTTGTGACCAAAGAATTTACCGAAGAAAACTTCTGGTTCAGACCATGGTGGAGACCTTACGATGAACCCGATTACACTCTCTACCGCAAAGGCTGGGAGATCGGCAACGGCGTACATATTGCAACAGGTAACTACTCAAAATCATTCACAGATTTAAGCATTGCATCGCCTGGAGTTAAGTCTGATTTCGTAAGAACCTACAACTCAATGAGCGATGAAGAAGGCTCTTTCGGTATTGGCTGGGATTTCAATATTGATGTAAGCAAAATTGTGATTCCTGCCGAAGGCTATTATCAGTTTGTGCTTCCTGACGGCTCTAATACGACATTTAAGGATGACGGGAACGGCGGATTTGAATGCCTGAACGCACACAGCACTATGACTAAATCAGGTGATGAATATACTGTTACAAATGCTGTTCAATCGCAGTATCATTTCAATTCAAATGGCGAACTTGATTGGGTAAAGGATGCTAATGGAAACACTCTGACAATATCTGCAAAAGAAAATAATCAGAAAATTGTAACCGATTCCACAGGCAGAACTTATACAATTACTTACAACGGAAATGACAAACATTCTTGTATTCTCAGCATTGAAGATGATGAAGCTGACCGCACTATAACTTATGAATACAACGGTGATTTTCAGCTTGTATCAGCAACAAGCGTTTCAGGCGGTACTGAAAAGTACGAATACGATGAAAACGGCAGACTTTGCAAAATCACAAACTGCTACGATGAGGTTACCGATACAATCGTTTACAATGACAACGGATCTGTAAATTATCTCATAAATTCCGCAGGACTCAAGCAGGAATACACCTATGACAAGGCGTTCAAGCAGACAGGTCTCAAGGAATATGACGGCGATAAGCTTGTAAAAACCTTCACTTACGATTACGATGAAAAGTACGCTGTTAAGACCAACAAGGTTGAAACTGATGGTCAGACATACGACGTTGACAAGATCACCTATACAATGGTTGACGATGAAAACAAGTATAATGAGATGTCTGAAAGTGTTGACATCATGGGAAAAGGTTTTAGCGGCTCATTAACTGCTCTTGTTATACAAAAGTTTTTAAGTTTAAAATTAATCTATATTTTATGGAGCAAAACAAGCTTTTAAAGCAAGTTCTGCTCCATATTTTTTCATAGTTTGCTTTAAAAGCGGAATGGAGTATTTTTTATGCTCACAAGAAAATTGAATAAGGATATAAATACAATCGTTTTAATCAATAAAGCGAATATATTTGTACCCTTATTTTTATGTCATCTTTTCTGAATACAGAGAAAGGACAGGATGATATTCAAATATAAGTGGCTGTGCTGCACAGCTGAATATCCTTAGCCTTCGTTTTGATTCGAAACAAAAAATCAAAACGGAGGTTAAAATGAATAAAAATACTATTCGTGTTTATGACACAATTACAAAAAATATATAGATATTGAGGTAAGTGAAGAAATTCGTGCGGTATACAACAGAACAGGCTGGAACGTTGATGACAACGACGAGTCGTTCTATAAACATGAAATTCAGTTTTCGTCACTGAAAGGCAATGTTGACGGAAACTTTGAAAATTTTCATGAATTTCAAACAGAAAATGATGTCGTTGAAAGCAGTGTAATAAATCATCTGGAATCCGAAAAATTACATAAGTGCATGAAGTTATTATCATCACAGGACAGGAAGCTCATTGAGCTTCTTTTTTTGCCGGAAAAACAGAACGTGAATGTGCAGAGATTTATGGTATAAGTCAGAAGAATATAAACAAAAAGAAAGCAAGAATTTTGTGCAGACTTCACAAACTTTGGGAAAAGTTTAATTTTTAGGGGTATCAAAATCCGGACTTCTTCCCCTATACAGGTATAAGGGCGTAAAAACTCTTAAGCATCTTGAAAACAGAATAGTCAGCATCAGAAATACGTGAATCCTGCGGACGGTATAAAATCTCGTCAGCTGTGCGGACCATACGCCACGACCTCGGAAGAGCGAAAAATATGAAGTCCGGAAATCGGAACAGCTTCCCGTGAGCAATGAAACGCAGGAGGACAATGCTACTTCCGCCCAGCCACAGACTCAAGCAATGGGGACGGTTCTGTGAGAACCACAGATGGATGAGAAATCCATGAGATGAATACGCTGTTCATCGTTTCTGATGCTCCGCCGTGACGGATATCGGGGATAAATATCACGGAAAATCGTCTGAAGAATCGGACGACGGCAAAAAGGTTACGGCGGATTCTGTAATTTGCAGACCGCCGTCTTACATAAAAAATTTCAAAGGGAGTGTGGTGTATGAACTATGAAAAAATGTCAGATTTACAGCAGAAATTCGGGGGTGATATTCCGATTCCGACAATAAAATTATCGGACAGACATCCGTGCAGCGGCTGTATCTGGTACGCAAGGGATACGGATGTGCTTTTCTGTCCGTTCCATAGCTGTGTGAGGAATAAAAAAGGCTTTAAATCGCTAAAAAATAGGGGTGATAAAAATGGTGATTAAGCGTGATGATATTTTTTATGCCGACCTGAACCCTGTGATTGGCTCGGAACAGGGCGGTGTTCGTCCAGTGCTGATTGTGCAGAATGATGTCGGGAACAGGCACAGTCCGACGGTTATCGCTGTTCCGATTTCGTCGGCGGAAAAGAGTAAACTGCCTGTTCACATAAGAATCAAAGGTTCTGGTCTGCCGAAGAATTCCACGATTCTTGCGGAGCAAATAAGGACGCTTGACCGCTGTCGGATAGGCAGATACGTCGGTTCGCTGGATAACGGAATGATGCGGAATATCGACGAAATAATCAAAATAAGTCTTGGAGTGAATGTGAATGAATAAGTATGGCACGGCAGAATTTATGTACCGTCAGATGGAGGCGTTTTTGATGGCACTGACTTGTCTGACTGACGAGCAGAAGAAAAAAATCAGCGAACTCAATGAGAAAGAAGTGTTTGCAGAATATCCGTCTGCACGGGAATATGAGGTGGCGGCATGATTGGATTTTTAATCGGCTGTATGGTCGGAGGAACAGTTGGGATTTTCACAATGTGCCTGTGCAGAGCAGCCTCAGATGCCGATAAATGTATGGATTCCACAGATTCCGATAAGTAAATTTGTCAGGTTTGGTGATACCATTCTGAGAAAAAATGTGGTATTCTTGTTGAGTGAAAGGAGCGTGAAAATATGCCAACAGTAACGGTGATACAGCCAACAATAACAGAAGAAAGAAGTGCGATGATTCGTTGTGCGGCGTACTGCCGGGTGAGTTCCGACAGCGAGGATCAGCTGAATTCTTTCATTGCTCAGACAAGGTACTACAGCCGGATTTTTGAGAATTCGGACACGGAAACTTTAATCGACATTTATGCCGACGAAGGTGTGACAGGTACCCGTGAGGACAAGCGTGACGAGTTTCAGCGGATGATGAAGGACTGCCGAAAGGGTAAAATCGACAGAATTTATACCAAATCAATAAGCCGATTTGCCCGAAATACAAAGGATTGTCTTAAAAATATCCGTGAACTGAAATCGCTGGGAATCACGATATGTTTTGAAAAAGAATGTATCGACACCGCAAATATGACCGATGAAATGATGATAACCATAATGGGCGGATTGGCTCAGGAGGAATCGGTTTCGATTTCGCAGAATATACAATGGTCAATAAAAAACAGAATGAAAAACGGTACATATATCGTCTCAAATGTGCCGTTTGGATACCGAAAAGAGAATGGAAAATTTGTAATATTTGAGGAAGAAGCCGTGATTGTCCGTAGAATTTATGCTGAGTTTCTGAACGGAAATGGATTGAACAAAATCTGTGATATTCTGAACCGTGAGGGGAAAGTCATGGGAAAATCCGGCTGTATATGGAAGAAAAAAGCGGTCAGGTATATTCTGACCAACGAAAAATATATCGGTGACTGTCTGTGGCGTGAGAAGATAACTGAGAACGTATTTCCGTTTAAAAAAAGCAGAAATAAAGGTCGGGCGGAGCAGTACTATGTTTCGGATGACCATGTTCCAATTATTTCAAGGGAAGATTTTGAAACTGTTCAGAAACTGCTTGCAGAGAAAGGCAAATATTTTGGTCGCACGGAATTTCACGAATATCCGTTGAGTAAAAAGATGATTTGCGGTAGCTGTGGCTCGGTTTACAGGCGAAAATGTGTCAACGGAAAGATATATTGGGTGTGTTCAAAGCATGATTTTCATGCGATTGAATGCAGTTCAAAATGGATAGCCGAACATAAAATTTACAACGCTTTCACAGTGCTGTATAATAAACTCTGGCACAATTACAAACAGATTCTTGTACCCTTGCAGCCAGCACTGCAGGAACTGAAAATACGCCGATTTAACGGCAATTCCAACGTTATGGAGATTCATAAGGAAATCGCAAAACTCAGGGAGCAGACTCATGTTCTTGCACGACTGAAAACAAAGGGATTTATTGATAATGCAAAATATCTTGAACAGACCACTGAACTTACGGCGAAAATAAATAAGATGCAATCTGAACTGAAAAAACTTACTTGCTCTGATGACGAGGATGAAACGTTGGAGCAGATTGAAATGCTGGTTGATTATTTTGAAAAGCGTGAAAATCCGATTACAGAATTTGAGAAATCAGCGTTTGAAAATATCGTTGAGAAGATTGTAGTTGTAAATCCGAATGAGTTGGAGTTTCATCTTATTGGCAGTTTGAAATTCAGAGAAAAAATATAGCAGAATATGTCCTGAAAGTCAAATTTCAGGACGATTCTTTGTTGGTTTTGATACTGGATTTCCGCAAAGATTTGTGGTATTCTTGTTGGTGAAAGGAGTGAGATTATGGCTAAAAATCGTACAATACCGTTTGGTTACTGTATGCGTAACGGTGAGATAATCACAGAGCCAACAGAATCCAAAGCAGTAGTCAGAATTTTTGAAGAGTATCTGAACGGTATCAGTTTATTGCAGATTGCAAAATTGATGGAATCCGAAAAAATCCGATATACCGCTGGTTCTGAACATTGGAATAAAAACATGGTCAAGAGGATTATCGAGAACGAAAAGTATCTCGGAAACGGCAAATATCCGCAGATTATCGATGGGGAAACTTTTAAAATTGCGAATAAAAAGCGTGTTCAGAAAGCAACTTCTGTGTGCGTAATTTCGGAAGATTTACAGGAAATCAGAAGCCGTACATACTGTTCGGAATGCGGTCATAGGCTTTCACGAATCGGCGGTAATTGCCGTTGCGAGAAGTGGGACTGCCGAAATCCTGACTGTTACAGACTTGAATATCAGCTGACGGATCAGATGATAATCGGTTCAGTGTTGACTGTTCTGAATACAGTAATTGCGAATCCAAGTTTAATTGAAAACAACGGTGAAATCAGTGTGTATTCTCCAACTGCCGATATAATTCGTAAGCAGAACGAAATCAGTCAGATGACAGATTCCGCACAGCCTGATTTTGACAGAATAAAATCCGAAATTTTCAGGCTTGCACAGATGAAATACGACTGCTGCACTTGCAATGAAAATCCGCAGAAAACAGCGGAAATCAAGGCTCTGCTTGAAAATAAAAAACAACTAAATACGTTCGATATTGGCTTATTAAAAAACTGTGTAAACAGGATTTGGATAAGCCATTTTTGTACCATAGAGGTCGAATTTATCAACGGCGTAACCATAAAAAACATCACAGAAAGGAATGAGAAAAATGCCCACAGCACCGAACGTAACAATAATTCCTGCAAGAGTACAAACTGCGGAAAACAGGGATAAATATCATCAACTTCGTGTTGCGGCGTACTGCCGTGTAAGCACTGAACAGGAAGAACAGCAGAATTCATATCAGGTGCAGATTGCATACTACACAGATTTAATCAACAGAAAAAAGGAATGGACGCTCGCCGGAATTTTCGCTGACGAAGGAATTTCAGGCACTCAGACGAAAAAACGTACAGAATTCAATCGTATGATCAGAATGTGCAAAAACAAGAAGATTGATCTTGTAATTACAAAATCGATATCAAGATTTGCACGAAATACAGTGGATTGCCTTGAATATGTAAGACAGCTCAAAGACCTCGGAATCGGCGTAATATTTGAAAAAGAGAACATCAACACGCTGACAATGACCTCAGAATTTATGATTTCTTTGTATGGAAGTTTTGTACAAGCTGAATCAGAGTCAATCAGCAAAAATGTAAGCTGGGGCAAGGAAAAAGCATATCGTGAAGGCAGAGTAACGTTCCAGTACAAGTATCTGCTTGGATACAAAAAAGGTGCTGACGGTAATCCTGAAATTGTACCTGATGAGGCTGAAACGGTGAAGTTGATTTTTAAAATGTACCTTGACGGATACACGCTTCTGAACATTCAAAGGTTGTGGGAGTATCCGAAATCAAAAACTTTGAACTGGAATTCAGGGGAGTTGCAACGATCGTTCCGAAGGAAAATATGAAAGTGCCTGTATTAATATGGGAACTTGATGAAAGGGATTTGCCCATATTAAACAGGTACGAAGGTGCGACACGTTCCTAAT
>JAAGKN010001055.1_pt1 | contig 51933 bp, 39 predicted proteins | sample 6206371 | NCBI WGS metagenome assembly JAAGKN01 (sample SAMN11533720, study PRJNA540317) | gut metagenome | isolation source: fecal pellets from male and female animal of same cohort | host: Peromyscus leucopus | place: USA:CA | collected 2017
CAGATGGAGATGGCAGGAGAATATCCGGATGTCGTGATTGCATGCTTCGGCGGCGGCTCGAACTTCGGGGGAATCTCATTCCCGTTCATGAGACACAACATCCTCGACGGCAAGAAGACCAGGTTCGTTGCAGCTGAGCCTGCATCATGCCCTAAGCTCACAAAAGGCAAATTCGAATACGATTTCGGAGATGAGAGCGGCTATACCCCTCTTCTTCCGATGTTCACACTCGGTCATCTGTTCACCCCGGCGAACATCCATGCCGGAGGACTGAGGTATCACGGAGCAGGAGTTATTGTATCCCAGTTGCTCAAGGACGGATATATGGAGGCTGTCGACATAGAGCAGCTCGATTCATTCAAGGCAGGATGCCTCTTCGCAAAGGCAGAGGGCATTGTTCCTGCCCCCGAGTCGTGCCATGCCATAGCGGCAACCATACAGGAAGCCATGAAATGCAAGGAGTCCGGAGAGAGCAAAGTACTGCTGTTCAACCTTTCCGGGCATGGCCTGATGGACATGACTGCATACGACCAGTATCTTGCAGGTGACCTTGTAAATTTCAGCTACAAAGGATAACAGTCCGGGCTGCGGCAAAGACTATAGAGGCAGTGTCTTTCCCTTGAGCCACACGGCAATCTCTGACGGAAGCCTTGGAGAAAGGGCCGCATAGACATTGGCATTATAGGCATTCAGCCATTTGATTTCATCCGCTGTCATCAGTTCCCTGACGATGGCGGATGTGTCTATATGGCACAATGTCAGCGTCTCGAACTCCAGCCATTGCCCGAAATCATTCATCCCGGCCTCAACGCACAGGACTATGTTCTCGTGCCTTACACCATGCATCCCTTCACGGTATATCCCAGGCTCATTGGAAGTCACCATGCCAGGCAGGATCGGCTGGGAACTGAAATTCTGCCTTATTCCCTGGGGGCCTTCATGGACACCGAGATAGAATCCTACGCCATGGCCGGTACCATGTCCGAAATTACGTTTGCTTCTCCACAGGGCATTCCTTGCGAGTATATCAAGCTGGCAGCCGGCAGTCCCTTTCGGGAACCGTGCCATGGAAAGCTGTATCATTCCCTTCAGCACAAGTGTGTAGTCCTCCTTTTCAAGAGGTGTGCATTCCCCCACAGGGACCGTACGGGTAATGTCTGTTGTCCCGAAAAGATACTGCCCTCCAGAATCCACCAGATACAGTCCACGTGGCTGTATGGCAGCAGAACCATGGACTGGAGTGCTGTAATGGGGCAGTGCAGCATGCTCACCGTATGCAGAGATGTTCCCGAAACTGTTTCCACGGTACCCTGCAATCTCCCCACGGAGCGAAGTAAGTTTCACAGAGGCATCCCATTCTGTAGGCGTTGCACCGGAAGACAGCTCTTTTTCAAGCCAATACAGGAATTTCTCCATAGCCAGCCCGTCTTCGAGGTGCGCCTCCCTGAAGCCCTGTATTTCTACATCATTCTTCAACGCCTTCCGGAGCTGGACAGGCGAGACTCCTGGGACAACATTCCCTGCCCCAAATGCTTCTGTCACATATCTATGGAGATTCGCATTCATTGTAGATGGATCAATGAATATGCGTGCGGCCCCGTCTCCTTCACCCATAAGCTCGACAAATATGTCATCATATCTGCAAATCTCTATGCCATCTGCCCTCAGTTCATTGAAACTGTACTCCGTATCCGCATCCTCAACGGCCATGGCATCCTTGACTACGAACCAGCATACACGGTCTATTGTGACATACAGCCAGGAAATCACATAAGGATTATACTCTATATCGTTTCCACGGACATTGAGCAGCCATGCAATCTCATCGAGAGAGGAGAGCAGCATAGCATCATACTCACCTTTAAGCATAAATCCGCGCAGCCATGAGATTTTCTGCAGGCGGGACTGCCCGACAATGCTTTCGTCAAGTGTAATTACCGGAGAGACAGGTACATCAGGCCTGTCAGTCCAGAGTGCATCAAGCATATCAGGAACATCTATGACCCTGCAGACATCCTCACCGGTCTCCCCTGCCTCAAGACATTCCCTTATCCCTGTAATCATGTCTACAGACATGCAACGGCCATCCACAGCGACAGAAAAGGCCCTCCCGGCAAGCCAATGCGGAATGTCCACAGACTCAGGAAGACGTGTCCTGTGCAGTTCAATGCCTGTTCCCTGCAGCTGCTCCAGGGCTTGGATAAAATACCTTGAATCCGTCCAAAGACCGGCATGGTCCATGGTGACGACGACATCACCGGCCTCACCTGTAAATCCGGAAATCCATTTCACCTGCTGCCACCTCGGCGCAGGATATTCGCTTGCATGTGGATCTGATGCACAGATGACAACTGCATCCCAGCCCCTGCTGGCCATCATTTCCCTCAATCGGGATATTCTTTCTGCATATATGTTCTGCATGTCAATAGCTGATTTTAGCTGCGCAATATACATATTTTATCCGTATATGCCTGCCGGTGGCGGTATTTTTCCTGGGTCTCAGTCAATTTTCGGGTTTCCTTTGGAATGTTTAGTGCAAAGACGGGGCAGGTTGGTATGTTTCCCGGCCAACCTGTCCTTTCAACCGGCCTCCCAGTGCATATAATGCAGATCCGTGGCGCAGGTTGGTCGTAACGATGACCAACCTGCGCAGCTTCTTCCCCAGACGGATCAGGAGCAGCATAAGTTTCGGCATAGCCAAAGTAAATCTTGTCTGTGCTCTCAGCTTAATCGTTTATTTTAATATTTCAAGTACCTTGTGATACCAAGTATTAAAATTTTACATATATTTGCATCGGCAAAGAACCTTATATAGTCAGATACCATTCAGAATGCGCCTGGAGCAAGTTCCGGGCGGCTATGGGAAAAGATTGCTGAAAGCAGACAGAGATTACCAGAAACAACAAAAAATATTTTGATATCATGAAAAAGACAGTCAGTGCCGCAATCGGAGGGCGCAACTTTATCCTTGACGAGGATGCATACAATGCACTCGGCAATTATCTGGACAGTTTCCAGTCCGGCCTGGAGAACACACATTCCAGACAGGAAGTCATGGATGAACTGGAGATGAGGATTGCAGACCTGTTCCAGGAAAAAATGGCAGGAAAGGAAGTGGTCGGCATAAACATGGTCAATGACATAGTCAAACAGCTCGGGATGCCGGACTGGAAAGCGGAGAATGTCAATGGCAACTACACCCAGGGGCAGCAGGGATATGATACAGGCACCAATATGGGCAGCTGCAGTGCCAGGAAGAAATTCTACCGTGACCCGGACGACAAGATGATAGGAGGCGTATGCTCCGGGCTTGCGATACATCTGAACATAGATGTCGCCCTTGTACGTGTCCTGTTCGTGCTCGCACTGATATGCGGAACCGCCGGATTCTGGATATATATAATAATATGTATCATTGCACCGTGCGCACGTACTGCAGCTGAGAAATGCGCCATGAGAGGCATCCCTGCAACAGCAGAGAACATAAGATATTTTTCAGGTAACAATTACAGCAGATAGCCATGGAAGCCAACAGCATAACAGAAAACAGCAAAATCCAGATGCGCCGGGGTATTCTGGAATACAGCATCCTGCTCGTGCTGCAGCACAGGGATGACTACGCCTCGTCAATAATACAGAAGCTGAAGGATGTCGACATAATCATTGTGGAGGGCACTCTCTATCCCCTTCTGATACGTCTGAAGAACCTGGGACTGCTTTCGTACCGCTGGGAAGAGTCCCCGCAGGGTCCGCCACGCAAATACTACATGATTACGGACAAGGGACGCGAACAGCTCAAGGAACTTGATGCCACGTGGGAGGAACTGGTAAGGTCAGTGGAAACCATCAAGAATCTGCGCCCGGAAAACCCGGAGGGTGGCAGAGGAGCGTGCATGACAGGGGCCAATGGAACAATATAAGACTTCAACAAGATGAAAACAACTGAGAAAATCAGCATCGGTGGCTTCCCTTTTATTCTTGAGCAGGACGCCTACCAGGCCCTGGAGCAATATGTCAATGACATTTCCGAGGCCTACAGGAACGACTCAGCTTCCGAAGAGATAATTGCAGCCATTGAGGAGCGTATAGCGGAACTTATAATGGAGAAGTCCGGAAAGGATGCCGTTGTCACATTGGCGACTGTCAATATGGTCAAGGAAAGGATTGGCGAGCCTTCCGTACTTGCCGGGGACGATAATGCAGGAACTTCTGCCAATGAGGAATACAGACAGGAGAAGGCAACTTCCGACAGAAAGCTGTCGAGACGTCTGTACCGCGACCTTGAGCACAGGATCGCAGGAGGTGTCTGCAGCGGGATTGCAGCCTATTTCAACATAGATGTCATCATACCGCGCCTTGTCATGGCACTTCTCTTCCTCGCCGGCTTCATTACTGACGGAAGGTCTTTCGTCATTGCATCAGCTGCATACGTGCTCCTATGGATTATCATCCCTCCGGCAAAGACAGTGGAGGAGAAATGCAGGCTTGCAGGAAAGCCGCTCGGGCTATACGAGTTCAAGGAACGTGGAGAAAGCCAGAGACCGCTAAGGCAACTGGGCAATGATGTCAGGACATCCCCAGCCCTCAGGACAACAGGCAGGGTACTTGGAATAATCATCGGAGTCATGCTGATGCTTGACGGAATCACCGGGATTGCAGGAAGCCTCTGTTCATATATAATCGGACCAGGCGTAATCCAGCATATTGCAAGCAGGCACCAGGACTATGGCTTCAACGAGAACGCGGAGTTTCTCATACATTTCCTGTCAAGCAATACCGTATGGCTCTTGATTACATCAGTCATTGCAATATTCTCCCTGCTGCTGCTCTATCTCGGCTCGTTGCTGACATTCAATCTGAAAGCACCGAAATGGAAGCCTGGACTGATACTGTTCTTCCTCGGCTTCATTGTGCTGATAGCATTTGCAGCATACACTGCCCGCGAATTCCTGTTCTTCTTTGTGTAGGCTGTGTGGCCGGACAGGACCATGATTTTCAGGACCGGTGTACAAAAAATACAGGGAAAAATTGAGCACTGCTTTAAATGTCCTATATTCCATCTGAATCTTCCGGTATATTGGAAATCCATCCCGTACTGCCTTTTCCCATACAGGACAACAGGCCATATCCTCCGGAATTCCCAACAGGGCTGGTGTAAGGTTCAAAATATTCTGATTAATACGTTTCAGGCCGGTCTGTTTCCATATATTAAGTTCATCGGTCGTTATAATTGAAGCTGTAATGGTATCAGTACTGCCTGCTGTTCATGGGCAGAGACACGACAGCAGGCAGAATTAATGCGGATACAAGGCTAATAGAGAGAAGAGGCAACTCTTTCATAGACAAACTCAACCGGGCCTTTCAAATACATTTCTGTACTGTAGTCGTAGTATGCACAATCTATGATGGCTACAAGTACACCATCTTTCAACCTCGTGATATACACACCTTTGGTATCCATGTTGTCAACACGTTCTATTTCATCATCGTCCTCTTTCCATAATTTAGAATTCTCATCATTATGAACATTGAATGTCACCGTTCCGCTTTCGTCTACAGAATATGAGAACTTAACATGCATACTTGAAGCATTAATATTTGGAATATAACGATTTTCGTGCTTATAAAAATTAACATGCTGAAGCGGTATTTCCAGATTAATACCGACTTTCTCTCCATAATCTGATGCCGGATATACTCTTTGATATGCATTAACAGCAATCATTGGATTTCCAAGATTCTTGAATTCTTCAATTAAATCTGTATTTGCTGCTCCATCACCATTAATGTCTATGGGATTGCCCAGAAAAGTTATGGAAGAGCAGAGATATTTTCCCATAAGTCCATCACAAGTCTCTCTAAGGAGGGCCTTGTTATCAGGCTTGCCGCACGAGGCGGCAAACAGCAACATTGGTAAAAGCAAGTAAATTTTTGCCATTGCATTATTATTTAATATCTATATGGTAATATCGTAAATGTAAACCTCTCACTTTCTGCGTAAGAAACAATCAAGTGAGTCATTTCAGCATGAGAATAGAAAATTTTGTTTTCATGATTGTTTAAAAATGTGTTAAATTTCAAACTCTCCTTCGTAAACTTTCCCGTTTTAAAGGGTAAATGTGACAGTCTGGTATTCTTTATCAGAAAGAGAAGTAAAGAATCGTTTAATGTTTGTAAAGTTATAGCTAAAATGAGGTAAAAAACGAATTTTCGCCCTGCCAACGCCTTACAGTCAAGAACTATGAATATCTACGATTTACCCCCTCAACCGAGTAAACAATACCATTACTAAATCAACTACATATCAACAAGTTAACTTAAGAATACCTTGTAAAGTTTGACATTTTCACTGTCTAAAGAGAGAAGCCGGAATAAAATAACCGCAGCGGAGAACTGTTACTGCTTTCGCGCTGCGGAAGTGCATAGGATAATTATTAAAAAATGGATAAGTTTCTAAAATGATATTCCGATACCGAAACTCAAGGTGTGGTAATGCCTTGTCTCTACCAATGTAAGATTGTTCCCGACATAGACCTTGTCAGAAAGAAAGTCATAGAAGGAATACTGTACATTGAAGAAGAAACGGCCAAGCCTTACACCAAATTCCGGAGCAATGTACGCACTCAGGTCAAGGTCTTCGTTTGCACACAGGCCGATGGAACTGCCGAGATAAGGACGGACATCCTTGCCAGTGTCGAATGTATGGCTCCACTTGGCATAGAGCGGTACGGTAAAGCTGTCGGCAAAATCAGCAAGGACACCTGTTCCAAGACCGATGAAGCCACCCTTTCCATACAAGTAGCCATGGGTTGTCAACAAAGTAAACTGGGATCCAAAGTCTGCACTTAGGCCAACCGTACCTCCAAGAGAGACCTCTCCGCTATATCCTTTGCCCTTACCTGGAACTTTTGCCTCTGCTAATGCAGAAGACAGCATGCAAAGCAAGAACGAAAGTAATAATATTCTTTTCATTAGTCTATTCTTGTGTAATAGAAATTATAAACAACATCAACTATGCTATATCTATGGATTGCAAAACCATAGCGGCAGCCATTTCCGACATCGCTTGCATTGTTTGCCAGCATTGCCTTCCTGGCCAGCTGATTATGTACACGCATGATGCTATGCTTTGCAAAACTTACTTTCACATCAACTGTAAGTCCAAGTTCTGCTGAGAAACTTCCGTTCTTGTAACCAATTCCAACAGATGCATTTACGTCTGCAGAAGTTGTTCCTGTATTATGTTCTGATGCAAAATATATCTTCTGGTCATATTCATGAAGATCCCAGTCATCATCAAACAGATAGTTGCCGTCCTGCCATACATTGTTCTTCAAGTCTTTCTTTGCTATTGGGAGCAGAATAGGCTTGTGACATGTCGCGCTCGCCTTCAATGAACCGTCAGCAGCAAAGTCAACATCTCCTGAAGCCCTGTATATGGCAAGTTTAAGCTTATTTGAAATTGCACCGCACCAATTGGTACCGCTAACCTTAAGGCCTGCAACCGTAGTATAGAGAATATCCTGTTCACGGATTGACTCACTGTCAGTTATATTGGTCTTTAGCAGTCCATTGCTTATGGCTGTCGCCTTTGTTGAAGGAGTCTTGCTTGCGATATACTCCCGAATCTCCTCATCAGACAACGGCTTTGTGTACTCTGTAGTATCAAGAGGGAGAACAAGGATAGTCATATTGTTCTCAAGATACTCCTCATCAATCCTTGCCACATACTCCTTTGAGCCATCTTTTGAGTAGCGGTAGCCATCAGTCCAGTCCTCAGTGACCAATGAATGGTGTGCAATAGTGATGTACTCCTCCTCATCGACATTGAACTTGTCGCTGTTCGGCATATAGAATTCCACCGGTATAGACGACAGGGACACCTCATCTGAAGCCTTGGTCAGCCCTCCCATCTTGGCTATCAGATGAGGATAGGCACCGACATTGCCATTGATCTCTGCAAGCAGTGCATTATTCAATGCAGCAGATGACTTGGTAGACATGCCTGATGAAAGCGTTTCAGGATAGATTGTCTCATACTTGTCCCCGTCCTGCTGAATCATGCTCGCCATGCCGAATGCCGTTGATGTTCCAGAATTTGCAATTGCATCTGTCATTTCTGACAAGACAGCAAGTTCCACATCAGACTCCGATACAATTGGAGAAGGATTTCCTCCAATTTCCTTGTTACATGCCACTACAGCAAGCGACATCATCATGAAAATAGAAAATTTAGTTTTCATAATTGTTTTTTAGTTGTTTAAAGATGTGTTTAAATTTCAAACTCTCCTTCATAAACTTTCCCGTTTGAAAGGGTGAATGTTATTGTATAGTAGCCCTCATCTCCCGAAATTGGAAGCATTGTCACACCGGCAGCGGCATCCATTGTGCCTTCCAGGTACTCTCCTGTCGTATGGTTGGTGACGTTCACCTCGATGTTGCCAAGATCCCTTGTAAAGGTTATGGCAAGTCCGTTCAGGAACGAATCATAGTAGGCTTCTATCGGAATTTTTGCAGGGGCGCGATGCGAATGTTCTATTTTTCCGTGAGAATCTTTAGGTCCAATTTTTACATCAATTTTTCTTTCTGTATTAGCATCCGCTACAGCATTAAGTGCAAAAGCAACAGAAATTAAAATTAAAAAGAATCGTTTCATGTTTTTATGGTTTTAAAATTTTCTGCAAAGTTATGCCGGGAATGAGGCTGAAAACAAATTTTTGCCTTGCAAAAGTCTTACAGACAGCAAACGTAAACAGCTATATATAAAGCACTTGGCATCGTTGTAAGAAAATATTTCTTACAACGATGCCAAGATATTAAAAATCAACGGTTTACCCCCCCGAGCAAGCAAGAACCAACAGAATCAGCTATATATCAAAAAGTTACCCTAGACAAATACGGTAAAGCTCGGCATTCTTACCGTGCGAAGAGAGGATTCTTTCTTTCATACGGCTCTTCTTGGTGTAGATGCTGCTGCACGAAATGTCCATTATCATAGAGATTGTCTTGGTCTCGAAGCCCACTATTATATAGGAGATGAAACGGAAATCGGCCTCCTTGTACTCAGGGAAATCAGAGCGCAACTTTTTCATGACATCATCGAATCCGGAATTTATCCGAGATTCAAAATCAGAGCCGGCACCGGAATCTACAGAAATTGAAGACACTATACTCTGGACTTGCCTGTAGATTCTCCCCTTGTCGCCTTTTTGCTTTGAGTGCCAATATTCCTTACAAAGATTGTCAAGTTCACTGAAGTGCGCCCTATATTTGTTGATGTAGTCAGACTTGAGCTGATATATAAGATTCTCCTTTTCGCTCAGTTCGGTACGGGACCTGCTTATATCTGCCTCCAACTCATGTAGCTGACGCTCTGCTGCTGACTGGACATCAGACATCCTTACCATCATTGCAGTGATACGCTTCCTATAAAGCAATATCACAACTATGGCACCGGCTACAGACAGAAGCAGGACAAGGATTGCTATCGTATTGTAGAATCTACGGTTCTTCCTGTCCATGGCAAGAAGATCAGCCTTCGCCTCGAAATAGTCGCTCTGGGCACGTGCCAATGATTGAGAAAAGATCTCATCCAACATTCTTTTTTGCTCTATGAAGACATCTTCCAATGCATATAACGCATTTTCATAATCCCCCATCTCTTTGCATATATCATATCTCCAATTATAATCAGTTTTTGTTGAGTCATTACATGCCAAATAAGTTAAATATTCATCAACGAGAGAAAAATCACCAAGCAAACTACAAGCATATACATATAGCCCGGTATTATAGAGATCTAAATCAGCATTATAGTCTCTAATCGCTGATTCAATTAAATTTACAGCCTTAACTGGATCTGGTACAGGTTGAATAATGCATTTTCTCGCGTAGTACAATTGATAATATGGATATTTTTTAGAATCAACAATGTCATATGCAAAAAAAGCTTCAAACAAAGAGTCTGCTTTATCCCACTTATGTTCATTAGTATACGATGCAGCAAGTTGCCCCAATGCAATCCAAGAAGATAAAGTATCGCATGTCTCTGCAAACAACTCATAAGATTCTGTCATATTGGCAATATGTTCTTCCTCATTATAAGTCTTACGATAAAGGTCCGCCATGCCCGAAGCAATCAATGCCCGGAAATGCAGGTCACCGGTCTTCTTCGCGAACTCCTTGGCGCGTGTGTAGGAGATGATGGCATCCTGGTACAGGCCGCCATTCTCCTGCTCGCGGCCGAGATAGAACCAGGCCTTCATAGACTTACCGGCGGAGCCATGCTTGTCATAATACTCCACTGCCGGCATCGCAATGTTCACATCGGATGTGTCTATGCCGTTCTTATCCAGGGCCATTGCATAGAGCAGGGAAAAGTCGGCACATTCACGCCTGCCCTTCAAAGAATGCACATCTATGCTGTCCAACATTTTAAGTGCACGATCCGGTTCGGACTGGATACAGGACTCGACAGCGGACAAACGGCGGCGGACATCATTGCCGGTACAGGAAAACAGAACCAGCAGAGGAAACAAAAGCAAAATACATTTCTTGTCCATAATACTTTATCTATTTTTCAGCCCGCAAAGATAAAGAAAACACTGATGTACACAAAATTTGAAACACACCGGCATCGGGCCGGTGCGGCACCGGAACAGTGCAGGAACAGACCTGAGAGAATTTAAATAACCGCATCGGAGAAATCCAGAACAGATCTCTCCGCTGCGGAAGTGCATAGGATAATTATTAAAAAATGGATAAGTTTCTAAAATGATATTCCGATACCGAAACTCAAGGTGTGGTAATGTCTTGTCTCTACCAATGTAAGATTGTTCCCGACATAGACCTCGTCAGAAAGAAAGTCATAGAAGGAATACTGCACATTGAAGAAGAAACGGCCAAGCCTGACACCAAATTCCGGAGCAATGTACGCACTTAGGTCAAGGTCTTCGTTTGCACACAGGCCGATGGAACTGCCGAGATAAGGACGGACATCCTTGCCAGTGTCGAATGTATGGCTCCACTTGGCATAGAGCGGTACGGTAAAGCTGTCGGCAAAATCAGCAAGGACACCTGTTCCAAGGCCGATGAAGCCTCCTTTTCCGTATGAATAGCCATGGGTTGTCAGCAAAGTAAAGCGTGAACCAAAGTCTGTACTTAGACCAATTGTACCTCCAAGCGAAATCTCTCCGCTATATCCCTTGCCCCTGTCCGGAACCTTTGCTTCAATCGGCAATGCCCCAATGGCACAAAACAAAAGTGAAAGCAAAATAACTTTTCTCATATATCGTAATTTTTATGCAAATATATATCCCCCCCCACTTTTCAAAATTTTATTGCCATTTCATATACGGCAACGCATCTCCAAGAGTTGAATTTTTCTGCAAAGTTATGGCATAAATGCGATAAAAAACGAATTTCTGCCTTGCAAAAGTCTTACAGCTGCAAAGTCTAAATATATATATATCAACAGATTAAAATACCATAAAGATTAAAAGTCTTACAGCTTTTACAATTCATTGAATATCAATACAATATCAGTTCAAAGACGTTAGACAGCCTTTCAATTGGCTATATTTCAAGCAGTTGCCTTAAGAGATACAGCCAATTTTGAGATTTTCACTGTCTCAAATCTCTATGAACGGCTGCCTGCCGATTGATTGTGCTGCAGCCGGATTTGCATTGACTGATGTCAAGTCTGGCTTCTGTTGACATACGCATCTATTTGCCAATGAGCAAGCACGCAAAAGTACCACTGAGAGCGTAGAATGCAGATTCGTGTGCCTTTGGGCACTAAAATTTGCATGCTACGGCACACCATCAAAAGCAAAGTATTTATTTATCAATAAGTTACAATTTAAACATGTGCTTACTGAAAGGCAACTACTGCAGATTTACAGGAAGTAAACCGCCAGTATAGGAATAAAACCGTTAAGTTTATTCCATCACAGACACACATGTCTGGCCGTGGCTACATCTGTATTTACCATTACAGCAGGCATAAATGCAGGACATAGATGCAAGCACCAGAGTGACAAGGGCACATGACGCACCCACGAAAGAGCAGTCACTATCTCTCCCAGCGGTCCTCGTCCCATTCCGGTGACATGTATTCACCGCTGTGGTCTATAAGGAAAGACAGGTAAGTAATCGGGATTCCCTGGGCAAGGTACTGGGACTCATAGAATGTCTGCACCTCAAGCAGCGCATCGATTGCGTCCTTGCCACAGACGGATGCCATTGCACTGTCATACAGAAAAGCCCTGTCATTTCCATAGATATCTGTAGCGCAGGCAAGCATCTTCAATCCATTGACCTCTGCCATGGCCCTTGAATATTCATGCAGGTAGCGGCTGTCCGTCTTGAGGTGCACTATTCCACCTTCACGGAGAAAGGCACGGTAACGTTCCATGAAAAGAGGGCTTGTGAGACGTTTCTTCTCACGCTTTATCTGCGGGTCAGCAAATGTAATCCATATCTCGGATATCTCACCGGGGGCAAACAGCGACTCAATAAATTCAATCCTTGTGCGCAGGAATGCAACATTAGGAAGCTGATGCTCCTCGGCGTACTTCGCCCCTTTCCAGAGACGTGCTCCCTTTATGTCAACACCTATATAGTTGCATGACGGATTACGTACAGCCAGGTCAACCGTATATTCTCCCTTGCCGCATCCAAGTTCCACAACTATCGGCCTGTCATTCCCGAAGAACTTTTCTCCCCAATGGCCCTTCAACGGATGGTCAACCCTGAACACTTCCTCTGTCCTTGGCTGTATCAGACACCTGAAACTCTCATTCTCCCTGAATTTGCGCAATTTATCTTTTCCCATTGTTCTCTGTTTCTTTAGATAGACATACTCCCATCCCACGGATTCCTGAATCCTCATGATCCACGGAAGGAAGAGTCAGATACATATTCCACATACCATATTCAGAAGGCCTGAACCCTGTCCTGTATGGCATATTATAGTCTCTTGCCAGCCCGCTCACTGACACAAAGTCATTTTTCCTGATATAGACACGCTCTACATACCGTCTCCCGGAAGGAGACTCCAGCTGGACATCCACAGCCATATCCCCCATATCCGAAAATTCAGCCAAGCTGCAGTCAACCCTTGTGTAGAGATGTATGGAATAGACAGCAAGCGAATCCTCCATGTCAAGTACAAAAGGGTAACGCCCTGACTCATCCCGTCCGGAAACCTTCACAAAAGCCTCCATTGATGGAGGAGGAGAACAGGAGAAGAGGGCCAGGAGCACAGTCAGAAGCAGGATGGAAGCAGAGCAGAAGCGTCCCATGTGCTATTCCTTGTTGTTTTTCGGCTGGTTCTGACGGTCCGGACGACGCTCGCGTTTCCCGCCTTGCTTCTCGCGGACAGAATTGTCACGCTGGCCACGGGCTCCATCACGCGCAGGGCCATTCCCGTTCCCCTTGCTGCGATTTTTCCCGTTGCGGCGTTTCTTGCGTGTCTCGTCGAACCTTGTGATGCTGTCATCCCCGACTGCTGTAACAAATTCAGGAGCGGCAGGCTCCGGATCACTTTTAAGTGACTCAGGCTTGACTCCGTTGCGGTTCATCCTGATTATCTCACGCACCTCGGAAGCCTTCAGGGCATAGAGGTTTGCAAACGAAGACTGGTCGTATGAGAAATACATGGTCTCCTTAAGGATATCGGTCTTCATGAGATATGCAAGGCCGTCTTCCAGTTCCAGAGGATTTGCCACACGCGGAATCCTGGACTGCGCATCCATATACGCAGCTGTCTCATAGTTCAGGCAGCATTTAAGTTTCCCGCACTGGCCTGCAAGCTTCTGAGGGTTAAGTGAAAGGTCCTGCGTCCTTGCTGCAGCTGTGGTTATCGACTGGAATGAAGAAATATAGTTTGAGCAGCAAAGCTCCCTTCCGCAGACACCGAGCCCTCCGATAAGCCCGGCCTCCTGACGGGCACCGATCTGCTTCATCTCTATCCTTATATGGAATTCCTCGGCAAAGACCTTGATCAGTTCACGGAAGTCCACACGCCCGTCCGCTATGTAGTAGAATATCGCCTTTGTACCGTCACCCTGGAACTCCACATCGCCAATCTTCATCTCAAGGCCAAGCTCTGCCGCAATCTGGCGTGAGCGTATCATGGTCTCATGCTCACGTGCAATAGCCTCCTGCCATTTCTCTATGTCGAACAGCTTAGCCTTGCGATATATCTTCTTCAGCTCCATTGTGTCCGGATTTATCTTCTTGCAGCGCATCTGCCTTGAAACCACCGGGCCTTCGAGAGTAACGATTCCAAGGTCGTGGCCTGAATTGGCCTCCACGATTACAAGATCCCCGGTCTTTATTGTCTGCCCGGAAGTATTCCTGTAGATACCTTTGCGCGTGTTCTTGAAACGGACCTCAAAATAATCCTTATACAGTTCCTGCCTCACTCCCGGAAGCCAGTCATAGACCTCCAGCTTACAGCATCCCATACGGTAGTCGCAATGGAGTTCACCTTCTTCATTGCGCTCCACAACACAGCCACGTGAGCAGTCAAATTTTCTTATTTCGTTATTTTCCATAACATTAGTGTCTATATACATAAAAAGATGCGGTCAGCAAGGTCACAGAATACAATTTTCGGATTGACATTCCTCTCTATAAGCTGTGCTGCCTTGTCAAAATATCCGAGGGCCTTTTCGCAGAATGTCTCCCGGCATTGTCCTGCTACCTTGGCCAGAAACGGCATTTCCTGCATGGTGGCATTGGAAATGCCGGCCATATTGTTCCTGACCATGAATATTTTCCTGATGCAATCCCCTGCAAAGTTACAAAAAGCTTTCTGTTTTTCACGCGAATCAAGGGCGGCCATTTCCTCTGCTGCTTCCAGGGCAGCCATAAGGTCCTTCCCCATCGCAGCCCCGACAAGGTCAGCAAACAAATCCATGAAGACATTGTATTCTTCACGTTCACCTATATGGTCAAGGGCCACGCCAACGCTTCCGCATGAAATTCCGGCATATACCGAAGCCTGCTCTGGCGAAACCGAGAACTGCCTCTCCAGCACAGAGGCTACCTCTTCCCTGGAGGCAGGAAGCACCCTCAGGCTCTGGCATCTGGAAAATATTGTCTGGAGCATTTTCTCTGGCGCATGTGTAACAAACAGGAAAAGGGTCTTCTCCGGCGGTTCCTCAACTATCTTAAGCAGTTTGTTGCCTGACTCTGCATTCATCTTCTCCGGCAGCCAGACCACTACAGCCTTATAGCCGTCCTGGACTGATGTAAGCGAAAGCTTGTCAAGGATGAATTTTGCCTCTGAGACTGCTATGTTGCCGGATTTCCCCTCTATTCCAAGGGCATCATACAGCTCCCCCTCAAGAAAATACGGGTTGGAGATGCAGAGTTCACGCCAATAAGAAAGGTATGCCTCAGACGACGGCTTTGCAGAAGAGCTTATCCTGGAGCCTGAATTTACAGGATAGACGAAATGCAGGTCCGGATGGATAAGCTTCGACACCTTGCTGCAGGAAGGGCACCTGCCGCATGAGTCCCCGTCATGACGGTCAGTACAGCAAAGGTACTGATAGAATGCAAGAAGCAAAGGAAGGGCCCCGCAGCCTTCATTCTCATAGAACAGCATGGCATGCGGAATCCTGCCGCTGTCGGCCATGCCGGCAAGGACACGTTTTATCCTGTCATTTCCACTTATATCAGCAAAGCGCATTGTACATCTTTTTTTTCAGGAAATCCTCTGCCCTACAAAGTATGCCAGTTCCCTGAGATATTCCTTTTCACGTGAGTCAGGAAGGACATCAAGGCAGGCAACAGCCTCATCGATATATCCCTGAAGCTTATCCTGGGCATATCCAAGCCCGTCATTTTCCCTGACAAAGCCTACAATTGCATCCCTGTACCCGGGATGTCCTCCAATCTGTGAGACCATCTCCCTTATTTCTGAAGCCTTGTCAGCTCCGGCGTTGCACATTGCCCCGAGCAGAGGCAATGTTATCTTCTGCTCCAGAATATCCACACCCACCGGCTTACCGGCCTTCGAGCATGGCATATAGTCAAATATGTCATCCCTTATCTGGAACGCTATTCCAAGCAGCTCAGCATATTTCCCTGCAGATTCCCTGACATCGTCAGGCGCGGAGACTGAAATTGCCGCCGCCAGTGCAGCTGCCCTGAAAAGCGATGCGGTCTTATTGTAGATAATCCTGTAATAGTCAGCCTCCGATGTATCTCCTTTCTGCGCCTTTTCCAACTGCAGCATCTCACCTTCCGCAAGGTCGCTGAGTGTACGGGAGAATATGCGTATCACATCTCCGCTGCCATCGGAGGAAAGTATCCCCTCCATCGCCTTCACAAGCCAGAAGTCACCGATCAGGACAGAGGCCGTAGGTCCAAGCAGGGACATTATCGTAGGATTGCCACGCCTCTGCTTGCTGTTGTCAGCGACATCGTCATGCAGAAGTGTGGCATTATGCAGCAGTTCTGAAGATGCGGCATAGAAATATGAGGCCTCTGTCAGCCTTGCGCCGGAACATGCCCGGGCAACAAGGACAGCTATCATAGGCCGGAGCATCTTCCCCGAATTGGACAGTATTGCGGCATTTGTCGTGTCAAGGAGCCCGATATCGCTCTTGATTGCGTTACGGATTGTGTCCTCAACATTTTTCCAGTCTTTCCCGAGAAATTCCTTTACTTCATTCAAATCCATTTCACACCCGATGTTTTAGCGGCCTCCGCCTCCAAAGAGGAATGCAATGGAAAGTGTAATTCCCCCGAAGCTGCTGTTGTCAAAGGCTCCCTTGACCAATGCCGGGAAATCACCGTCCACAGCCTGCCCCGGAGCATAGATGGAGCCGAAGTTCCAGTTGTACCGTCCAATTACCTGGAATCTCCATATATCAAGGCCGATACCAAGTCCAAGGCCATATTCAAAACGGTTGAGCGCATTCCATGAATTCCTCGAAGTCAGGTCCGAGCTGCCGGTTTTCACCAGCTTGTTGTTCATAGCATATCCTATGTACGGCGTAACATCCAGGAACGGCCTGAATATAAGCAGGTCCGGTCCCCACTGCAAGGAAACTGGAAGTTCAAGATATCCCATGCTTATGTCAAACCTGTCCTTATTCTGGAGATTTGCACCGTCTCCCGTCGGAACACCTGTCATCTTCGCACCCTTCACGTTATATATAAGAGACGGCTGGATGGAGAAGCCGAGCGGCAGGTCCAGCCTGTAGGTCAGTCCTGCATGGTACTGGGTCATCGTACTGCGGCTGAACTCCTTCGAATTTGAGAAAGTCATTCCTCCGATGATTCCGTAGCGGCTCTGGGCTACAGATTCTGCCGCTCCGGCAATAAGCAGGGCGGCAGAAAACACCAAGAAAACAATCTTTTTCATTTCCGGACTACATAAGGGAGTCAATCTTCTTTGCAATGTCTGCCTTTGGAGATACACCGACCATCCTGTCAACCATTACTCCTCCCTTGATGAAGATAAGGGTAGGGATGTTCCTTACACCGAACTTCATAGGAAGCTCCTGGTTGTCGTCCACATTGCACTTTCCAATGATGGCTTTCCCGTCATATTCGGCAGCAAGTTCCTCAACCACCGGAGCAAGTGCACGGCAAGGGCCGCACCATGTTGCCCAAAAGTCAATGACTACCGGCTTGTCTGTATTTATAGTCTCTGCGAAATTAGAATCTGTAATAATCTTTTCCATAATATATAATGTTTAAATGTTAATTGCCCCGGAAGTGGACTTTCCTGCCAGCGCAGGAAAAGCAATCCGGCTACAAATATAACTATTTATAGCCGGATTACAAGTTATTCCAAAAGGATGCCAAAGCGGCTGCTAATATCCTTTTTCTATATTCCAGACAAAAGCTCTCAGCCCGAGGGCCGGTGTCTCCTTGTCCTTCTTCCTCACCATCTCCATGATGTTGTCAACCTTGTCATCTTCGACCATGGCGAGCATTGCATTGTTCATCGTAGGCCAGGCATGGTTGCCAAGATGAGGTTCCCCACCATTGCTTCCACAACCCTCGATGTCCTGCCACATTGTGAAACCTTTCTGGCCCATCTGGGCAAGCGCGTCTGCTATCTCCATGTTGTAGGCCTGGTTGTAGACCATAAATATTGCTTTCATATCCAATATATTAACGTCTATAGGACGGATTATCGTTAAATTTGTCAAAGGCTATTTTGCTGCAGCAAGCTTCTTTGCCTGCTTGCGTGCCTTCCTTTCCTTGCCTTTCTCCTGCCATGTTGCGAATGAGCAGTAGAGGGTAGGAATGATGATAAGTGTCACAAGTGTCGAGACAGAAAGTCCCCAGGCCACTGTCATACCGAGTGAACGCCACATCTCAGAACCCTCTCCACGGCCTATTGCCATAGGAATCATACCGAGGACGGTTGTCAGGGTTGTCATGAGGATAGGGCGCAGACGGCTTCTTGCGGCCGTCACGGAAGCATCCCTGATACTCATTCCCCTTTCACGGCAGAGGATCGTATAGTCGATAAGCACAATACCGTTCTTCACAACGATTCCGACAAGAATCAGGACTCCGATAAGGGCCATGGCACCGAGAGGCGTCCCTGTAATGGTCAGTCCGAGGATTACTCCGACAAGTGCGAACGGAATCGAGAACATGATGACGAACGGACTCATGAATGATTCAAACTGGGAAGCCATCACAATGTATACGAGTATGATAATCAGCACAAGGAGCATAAGCAGCTGTCCGAACATCTCCTGCTGGTCCTCGAATGAACCCGCAATCTTCACTGTAAGCTCTGAAGGGATGTCCGTCTCGTCCAGGACCTTCTGAGTAGAGGCGACCACATCAGAAAGAGCATACCCGTCGGCAACCACACCGGATACAGTAATCATCCTCTCACGGTTCTTCCTCTCGATTGTCGGAGGCACAAGGCTCTCCTTTACCACTCCGAGGTCCTTGATCTTGATTCCCTTGCCAAGGTTGTTGTATATGACGATATTCTCAATGTCCTCGATACCTGTCCTGAATTCAGGGGCATAGCGCACACGGATGTCATACTCGTCTCCATCCTCACGGAAATATGAGTTTACGGAACCGTTCATGGCTGCAGTAAGGTAGCCGGCAGCTGTCGTACTGTTAAGGCCGTTTACAGCAAGCTTTGTCCTGTCGAAGTCAACCTGGTACTCAGGAGTATATTCATCACGGCTGAGGACAACCTGCGAACATCCGCCTGCTTCAAGCATCTTCTCCTTTATCACATTTGCAATGCGGTCTGTTGTATTGAAGTCATATCCGTAGATTTCCACATCCACGGTAGATGCACCTCCCTGTCCGCCGCTTCCTTCTGTCACCTGTGCCTTCTTGACAATAGGGTACTCGGCAAGGATGCTTCGGCAGATATCTCCGATCTGCGAAGTCGACCTGTCACGTTTCTCCATGCTTCCGAGGTCCATGCTGTAGGATATATAGTATGAACCGTTTTCCTGCATGGATGCAAAGGCATTGTCCGTGTCCGCCTGTCCAAGTGAATATGAGCAGACCTTGATTTCCGGGATGGCCTCGACAAACCTTTCATAGACTTCAGCAGCGAACTCACGTGTCACATCCTGTGCTGTACCGATAGGAAGGGAGACTTTTACAGAAAGACGTCCTTCGTCAGCCTTAGGGAAATATTCGGTCTTCATCATAGGGGCAAGGAACACGACACTTGCAATGAACACCGCAATAGCTGTGCAGACAACAACTGTCCTATGCTTCAGGGCTCCGCGTATAACACGTGCATATCCCCTTGATATCCAGTTGATGAACCTGTTGAAGTTTCCGAATATGAATGCATGTACCTTTCCTGTCTGGGGCTTGAAGCGCAGGAACTGCGAACACATCATAGGTATGAGCGTAAGCGCACCGACAGTCGAGACAATCATGATGATGCTGACAATCCATCCGAGCTGACGGAACATGATTCCTGCCATTCCGCTGATCATTGTAAGCGGGAGGAACACGGCAAGCATTGTCAATGTTGACGCGATTACGGAGATACCTACCTCCTGGGTTGCATGTACCGCAGCCTCCTTTGGCTTGGCTCCCCTCTCCAGGTGGGTTGAAATGTTCTCAAGGACCACAATGGCATCATCGACGACCATGCCGATTGCAATGGACAGCGCAGACATCGAGATGATGTTCAATGTGTTGCCGGTTGCGAACAGATACATAAGGGAAGCAAGCAGGGAGACCGGAATCGAAAGGATGATGATAAATGTCGCCCTCCATCTTCCAAGGAAGAGATAGACCACCAGCATCACGACAAGGAATGTGATGAAAATAGTCTCCATCAACGAGTTGATACTGTTGATGATTGTCGTGGATGCATCAATTACAGTCACGATATGGATGTCTGAAGGAAGATTCTTCTCAATCTTCTTAAGCTCCTTCTTTACACCCTTGATAACGTTTACAGAGTTGGCATCTGCCTGCTTCTGTATGATAATCTGCGCACTCCTCTGCCCGTTTGTATAGGCCTCCTGGGATTTCTCCTCCAGGCCGTCCACCACACGCGCCACATCCCTCAGGTAAACCGCATTGCCGTTGGAATAGCCGACAACCACGTCAAGCATCTCCTCAGCACTCTCAAATTCCTTCTTTACACGGAGTGAATATGTGTTCGAACCGATATCGATATTTCCGCTCGGCACATTCCTGTTCTCAGAAGCAAGTATGCTTGATATTGCAGGTATGCTAAGCCCGTATGCCTCAAGCTTGTTCGGGTCGCAATAGACCTGGATTTCACGCTGCGGGGCACCGCTGACAGAGACAGTTCCCACACCAGACACCCTCGCAAGAGGCGTCGTAACCTTGTCGTCCAGTATCTTCTCGAGGGCCGGAAGGCTCTCTTCCGCTGTGGCGGAAAGGATCATGACAGGCATGTCATCCGCACTGAACTTGAAGATTACCGGCAATGATGATCCGTCAGGAAGCTGTGAATTGACAAGGTCCAGCTTGTCACGTACATCATTGGTTGCCACGTCAATGTCAACCCCTTCATTGAATTCAAGGAAGATGACGGATATATTCTCCTTTGACCTTGAAGTGATATTCTTAAGGTCGCTGACACCGTTCAGGGTGTTCTCAAGCAGCTTCGAGAGGTTGGTCTCGATATCTTCGGCACTCGCTCCCGGATATGCCGACATGACCATCACGACATTTGCGTCGAATTTAGGGTAACGGTCAATGGATATGTTGATTAGCGAAAACACTCCGAAGATAGCCATGGCAACGAAGACAAGTGCCGTGGTTACAGGGTTGTTTACCGCTTTCCTATATATGCTCATAATGTACTTTTACTTTTCTATGGATACCTTGATACCGTCCTTTAGCCTTGCCTGGCCGCTTGTGACGATGGTTGCACCATCCTCGATTCCCTCAATAATCTCATACTCGGCACCCATGCGGCGTCCGACCTTCACATTGGTATATGAGACCGTATTGTCATCATTTAGGACATAGATGAACCTTTCACCTGAGCCGGTCTGCTTTACGACAGCGACATCAGGCACCACGACATTGTTGGTTGTGCCGAACTTGACAGTCACACGGGCATACATGCCTGGACGGAGAGACTTGTACTTGTTCTCCACAACAACCTCTATGTCAAATGTATGTGTCGATGCATCAAGTGTAGGGTTAAGCCTGTTCACCTTGCCATAGAACACTTTTCCAGGGAATGCCTCTGTGGTGATTTCCACAGTGTCGCCTTTCTTGATTTTGGTATAGTCTGACTCGGAGATGCCGACATAGAGCTTCACAGGGACAATCTGCTCAACTGTGTAGATAGGCTGCCCCATTGAGAACATGTCTCCCTTGTCATAGTTACGCGCTGTTATCACTCCGTCAATTGGAGAGCGGAGCACCGTATTCTCAAGAAGGTTCTCGTATGAAGTCTTGCTTACATTGTATGCCAGCTCAATTGCATCAAGGTCAGACTTGGAGAGTCCGCCAGCCTCATAAAGTCCTTTCAGACGCTGATACTCAACCTCATTGTTCTTCATCTGGAGTTCTGCCTGCAGCAGGTTGACCTTGTCAATCTCAGCCACAATCTGGCCTGCCTTGACAAAGTCACCTACCTCTACATTTATCTTCTGTATCCTGCCTATAGTCTGGGGAGCGATATTGTTCTTCACATACGCCTCCACCGTAGAAGAATATGTAGCAGTCTGGTCCACCGGACGTGCATTTACCTTTACAACCTCTACGGTAGGTACAACCTCGACATGCTGTGCTGCTGTCTCAGTCTCCTTGCTGCCGCTGTTTCCACATCCTGCAGCCATGCCCAAAGCCCCTGCAAGCAACAGGGTGCTGAATACTGTCTTTTTCATATTGTATTTTCCTTTTTATTCGATAAAGTCATTTCCTATAACCTGCTCAAGCTGAGCCTTGGCTACGATAAAATTATATATGGCCTGGGATTCGCTCAGCCTGGCCTGGGTCAATGCAAGCTGCGCATCATTCAGTTCTATAAGGGTACTGCGGCCTACCTGATAGGATTTCTCGGCTATATCATATCCTTTCTGGGCTGTCTCCACAGCTGTCTGTGCGGCATAATAGCTTTTCATATTGGTCTCCATTGTCGTGAGGTTCTGGCGGATCGCTATCTTGAGTGTCCTCTCCGTATCTGTTGTCTGGAGCTGGAGCTGCTGATACTGGTTCTTTGCCTGGCGGACATCATTGAGACGCTTTCCGCCAGAAAAAATCGGAATCGAAAGGCTCACACCCACGTATGAATATGGAGTCCATTTATACTGGTTGAACTTGAAGTCATTGGTCATTGCGTTGACACTGAACGAAAATGCTGCAGACAATGTCGGGATATACGCATATTTCTGCATCCTGATGGTCCTTGCAAGCTGCTTGGCCTGGAGGGCCAGCTGCTTCATTGTCGTGTTGTTATCCAATGTCACAGAATCATTCTGGTGAAGGTCACGGAACATCGTGTCCGCATAGTCCGACAATTCTCCAGCCACATCGATATTCGCATCAAGGTCAACTCCCAGGACAGCCTTCAGCTGCCACAATGCAAGTATGACGGAACTTTCAGCATTATATACATTCGGGACGGCATTGGCGACAGTTGTCTTTGCACGTGTAAGGTCAAGCTCGGAAGCCTTCTGTGCATTGTACTTCTTCTCGGTCTCCTCATAGTTCTTCACGGCATTCTCATAGACTTCCCTATATACGTTGAATGCCTCCTTGGCAAGCAATGTGGAATAGAACGCGCTCTTGACCTGTGTCACCATATTCAGACGAGACTCACGTGCCTTCTCTACGGCAAGCTCCACCCCTGTACCGGAAATCTTGATACTCTCCCATAGCTGTGCATTGACAATAGGCATTGCCGCTGTCATGCCTGCGCTCCAGGTGTTCCATCTGCCGACTTCAAGTCCGCCTGACATGGCATCTGAGCCTTCCTGGCCTGCTCCCGCCGATTCGTCCGGAGCCTCTGTTCCTGCTCCGCCTCCCATGGACCCCATGTCAAAGTCCATATACATCACCTGCTTCTTGATTGTCCTCTGGTAGTTTCCGGATACATCAATCTGCGGGAACAGGGCAGCGTATGTACCCTTACGGGCAAATCCAGTCCTCTCAATCTCCTTGTCAGCCACCTTGACTGACACATTTTCGCTCAGGGCTATCTGCAGCGCCTGATCCAGGGTAATGAGCACCGGTGCATCGGATGAGTCTGCCTTCTCAAGCAGCGTATCTACCTCTGTCACCGGCTTTTCACCCTTTTCCTTCGCCCTGTACTGCGCATCTGCCACGCGGGGGAGGCAAAGGAGTCCGGCCATCATTGCCGAAATAACAAATTTCTTCATTACATCATTTTTTAAAGCGGCCGGAAACTCCACAACAATAGTACCAGCGCAAGGATGACGGCTGGTTAAATTGTATACACAATTGGTCGTTTCGTAATAATATGCTATTTTTGTCTGGAATATCATATAAAACCGCAGTGCAAATGGGGAAAAAGCTCATACGTGAAGACCAGATCATCAAGGGGAACTACATAAATGAATACATATATGGAGTAGAATTCAAAGGCTGTCATGATGTCAATTTTGAAACTCCATACAAGCCTAAATACCACATAGTCCTGCTTGTCCTGAAAGGTACTGTATCATGCAGCCTGAACGACACCCTCCATGACTTCCATGAAGGGCAGCTGGTGAACATCCCGATACTGGCAGGAATAGGAAGCATACGATACAGTGATGATTTTCACGGCATTATAGTAACAATAAACAATGACGTACTGCTTGACATATTCTGGAACAGGACTCCATTCCCCCTGTCATTCTCCTACAGGTTCCGTGGGCTTGTCAACAGTCCGGAACTCACAAAGAGGGAAAGGAAGATAATCTCCGGTGACATGAGAAACCTGATAGGAGCCATCGGAAACAAGGAGCACCACTATCTTGAAGAGCTGGCATACGCGCATTTCTATATCCTCATGACTGACATTGCGGACATGATATGGAGAAGGTTCGGCGAAGGGGAGCCAAATCACAGCACTGAGATAAGCCGTTCGGATTCGCTGCTCAAGGAGTTCCTGAAGCTTGCTGCCAACGAAGCAGGACATGAGGGCAACATTGAATTCTATGCGGATACCCTATGCGTCTCACGGCAGCACCTGTCAATGATTGTCAAGGACAAGATAGGAGTACCTATCGGTGAATATATTGCAGGCGTCAGGTATGAGAAGGCCATGAAGATGATAAAGGATACCAGGCTGACATTGCAGCAGATAGCAGACCGGATGAACTTCTCGGACCAGTCGTCATTCGGCAAATTCTTCAAGAGGCACAACGGGATGTCACCACAGAAATACAGGAAGAGCCTCAAAAAGAATCTGCTGACAGGGCATACCCCGATAGAAGTCCCGGACACTCCTGCGCAAGAGTGACATACTGTCTGCTGACAAAGTGGCACTCTTCCATTACGGCCAATGGAATTGCCATACGGTATTTCCTGTCAGATATCAGCGGCCAAGGCCCTTTGCATAATGTGTAGGTGCAGACTTCGGCTTCTGAGGATGCTCTATTGCTGCCGGCTTCCCCTTGACAAGGCTGTACACGAGCAGACCGGCACCGAGCAATATGAAAGGGATGCTGAGAAGCTGCCCCATATTCAGGGCCATGTTCTCTTCAAACCCGACCTGAGGCTCCTTTATGAATTCTATGAGGAATCTCATCCCGAAAAGCACGATAAAGAAAATACCGATGAACGAACCCCGTTTCATCCTGTCAAGCCTATAGCGGTAAAGTGCAAGGAGAACAAGCCCAAGGACTGTATAGCTCAATGCCTCATAAAGCTGCGTCGGGTGCTTCGGCATAGTCTCTCCCCTGAGGTCGAAGACAAAGCCCCAGGGCAACGAGGTTACATCTCCATATATCTCTGAGTTGCAAAGGTTTCCAAGACGTATCAACGCACCTGCAAAGCAGACTGTAATGCACAGTCTGTCAAGCAGCCAAAGGTAGTCAAACCCGTATTTTTTCCCATAATGATGTGAGAACCACCACATTGCTATAATCAGAGCGATGGTACCCCCATGGCTTGCAAGGCCGCCTTTCCATGGCATGAATATCTCCCAGAACCCCTGCCAGCTGCCGAAATAATATTCCGGCTGGTAGAAGATGCAATGCCCGAGCCTCGCACCTACAATCGTTCCGATAAGCAAGGTATAGAGCAGCGGGTCAAGGAGAGTCACAGGCAGCCCTTCCCTTTTGAAGAACCATTTGAAAATGAACCATCCGAGCACAAACCCGGACACAAAAAGTATTGAATACCACCTTATGGACAAGACCCCGACATGGAATATCTCGGGGTTCATGTGCCAATGTACAAACAGTTCTGTCATAATGTGAAAGATATTAGATTACTGCACTATTTCCCTGCCTTGTCATCCTTGAAGAGGCCGAACAGCTCCGCATCAATCCGGTCTGTCACCTCACGGAAATCCTCCGGACGGTTCTCAAACTTTATGCGGTCCACATCAAGAATCAGAAGGTTGTGCCTGTAGTCCTTTATCCAGTTCTCGTAACGTTCATTCAGCCCTGTGATATAATCAATGCGGATGCTCTTCTCATAGTCGCGTCCGCGTTTCTGGATCTGGCTGATCAGGTTAGGGATTGAGGAACGCAGGTAGATGAGCAGGTCAGGCGGATTGACAAGCGACATCATCAGGTCGAAGAGGTCCGAGTAGTTCTCGAAGTCACGCGTGCTCATCAGTCCCATTCCATGGAGGTTTGGGGCAAATATGCGCGCGTCCTCGTATATGGTGCGGTCCTGGATAATCACATCATCGCATCTGGATATGTCCACGACATCCTTGAAGCGCTTGTTCAGGAAATAGACCTGCAGATTGAATGACCATCTTTCCATATCCTCGTAAAAATCAGCCAGATATGGGTTGAAGTCAACTGATTCGAACCTTGGAGTCCAGCCGTAATGGGCTGCAAGCATCTTTGTAAGTGTAGTCTTTCCACTTCCTATGTTTCCTGCGATTGCTACATGCATAATATTCTGTTTTTTGTCAATTCTGTACAAAGTCCTGCAAAGGCGGACTTTTATCACCAATCACTGTTTTTCTTCGAAAGGCGGACAAAATTAACAAATTGTTTTGAATTAGTTTTGTATTTTTGCACGACTTATAAGATTTTTTTCATGCTTAACATCAAGTGCTTCTACTTTAACAGCTTTCAGGAATGCTGTTCCGTTGTCTGGGACGGCAGTGGAAAGGCAGCCATAATAGACCCGGGCTGCTACACTCCTGAAGAGATACAGGAACTGAAAGGATTCATTGGTTCAAAGGGTCTGGCAGTGGAGAAGATACTGCTGACACACACGCATTTCGACCACATCTACGGTGTGGCTGAGCTTGCATTGCATTATGATGTCCCGGTCCTCATGGACCCGGCGGAGAAGGCCATAATCGAAAATGAAGAACATTTCTGCAGCATGTTCGGCCTGCGTGTTCCGGACACAGCCTTCAAGGCAGATGACATCCATGACGGTGACAGCATCCGGGTCGGGGAACTGGCCTTTGAGGTCCTTTCAACCCCGGGCCACACTCCAGGAGGAGTATGCTTCCTCTGCTGTGAAGAGAAAGTCCTGTTCAGCGGAGATACCCTGTTCGCAGGAAGCATAGGCCGCACGGACAACAGATGGGGCGACTATGATGCACTCATGAAAGGCATATTCGAAAAGCTCATGGTCCTTGACGGTGACATAACCGTAATCCCAGGACACGGGCATCCAACTACCATTGCGGACGAAAGGATGAAGAACCCGTTCCTGCAGCCGTTCAATGAGCCTTACGAGGATGCAGAATAAAATGGAGCGGCAATGGGCATCCGTTATTTCAGACTTGCCTGATGCTCTACAATATTTCACGCAGGAAAGGGCCTGTCACAGAAGACGGGTCCTTTGAAATGTCTTCTGGAGTGCCCTGGGCAACAATCTGCCCGCCTCCCTTTCCGCCTTCAGGTCCCATGTCAAATATGTAGTCCACACTTTTCAGGACATCGAGGTTATGCTCGATTATTATCACCGTATTGCCCTGTTCCACAAGGAGCTGCAAAACATTCAGAAGTACTTTTATATCTTCGCTGTGCAGGCCTGTCGTCGGCTCATCCAGCATATACAGGGTATTCCCGGTCCCCTTGCGGCCAAGTTCTGCCGCCAGTTTCATGCGCTGGCTCTCACCTCCGGAAAGTGTCACGGCAGACTGTCCGAGGCGTATGTATCCAAGACCTACATCCACAAGAGCCTTAAGCTTTTGCGCAATGGACGGGATGTTGCTGAAAAAGCCGTATGCCTCGCTGATTGACATCTCCAGGACATCATTGATATTCTTGCCCTTGTAGCGGACTGCCAGGGTATCATCCTTATAGCGGCGTCCGCGGCATTCTGTACATACCACATTCACAGCCGGCAGGAAATTCATCTCTATGACCTTGATGCCTGCCCCCTTGCATTCCTCACAGCGTCCTCCGGCCACATTGAAGGAAAAACGGCCTGCCTTGAATCCGCGCACCTTCGCATCAGGTGTACTTTCAAACAGGGCACGGATGTCATTGAAGACTCCGGTGAACGTGGCAGGATTGCTCCTCGGTGTGCGTCCGATAGGGCTCTGGTCTATCTCTATAAGCTTGTCGATGTTCTCGACACCAGATATGCTGCGATATGGAAGAGGCTGCATCCTGGCATTGTAGAACTTGTTTTTCAGAATCGGCATAAGTGTCTCATTGATAAGGGTCGACTTGCCGCTTCCGCTGACTCCGCTGATTCCGATAAAGCATCCGAGGGGGAAATCTATGTCTACATTTTTCAGGTTGTTGCCGTTTGCCCCCCTGATCCCGAGTGCCAGGCCATTTCCAAGACGCCTTTTTGCAGGGATTTCTATGCTTTTCCTTCCGGTAAGGTAGTCAAGTGTGGTTGAAGGCCCTATAATCCAGTGAGGGTCACAGGAATCCGTCTGACTTCCCGCTGGACTGCCAGACAGGCCTGAAGCAGGGGCATGCTCCGGAAGAAGTGCAGGGACCGGGGCTGAAAGGCAGATATGCCCACCGTTTTCGCCGGCACCCGGGCCGACATCTACAAGCCAGTCTGCAGCAAGCATCGTGTCCGTATCATGTTCGACCACCATTACGGAATTCCCCTCATCACGAAGCTTCTTCAGTGAGGCGATAAGCTTCCTGTTGTCCCTCTGATGCAGCCCTATGCTTGGTTCATCGAGGATATACAGTACATTCACCAGCTTTGAGCCTATCTGGGTGGCAAGCCTGATACGCTGGCTTTCTCCGCCGGAAAGAGATGCTGTTGCACGGTTGAGCGAGAGATATTCAAGGCCGACATCCAGCAGGAATGTTGTCCTTTCATGGAGTTCCTTGAGGATATCACGCGCGATGGCCGACTCCCTTTTCCCGAATTTGCCGTCAAGGCTGTCAATCCAGTCCCTGAGGTCGGAAATCTCCATTGCAGCCACTTCCGCTATTGTCTTTCCGTCTATCCTGAAATAATTGGTGTCAGGATTAAGCCGCGTCCCATGGCAGACAGGACAGACAATCTTGTCGGTTATGTCATCGACGACACCTCCCCACGAGACCATTTCAGACATTCCTCCCTCCCCTACACGGAAAAGTTCATCCGAGCCGAATACCACAAGGGATATGATTTCTTCAGGAAGTTCCTCTATCGGATCATATAGGGAGAAATTGTATTTCCTTGATATTGCACGTATTATATCGAACTTACGGGTCTCACGGACTTTACCGAGCGGAACAATCCCGCCGTCGGCAATAGACTGCTTCCTGTCAGGCACTATGGAATCCATGTTGACATCCACAATCATTCCAAGCCCCTTGCAGTGAGGGCAGTATCCCTGTGGAGAATTGAAAGAGAAGGAATGAGGCTGGGGCTCAGCAAGGGAAATCCCCGTGTCAGGGCAGACGAGATGCTTTGAATAATGCTGCACCTGTCCGGTCTCCATGTCCATCATTGCCACAGAGCCTTTTCCAAGCCCGAGGGCTGTCACGACAGATTCACGGATACGCTTTTCATCACGGGAGGACGGCTTCAGCCTATCTACGACCAGCTCTATGAAATGCGGCTTGTAGCGGTCCAGGGCAACAACATCAGAGAGATCCTTCAACTCAGAATCGATGCAGACCTGCGTGTATCCCTTGCGCCTCATCTGGTCGAAAAGTTCCTTGTAATGTCCCTTGCGTCCCTTTACCACAGGAGCGAGAAGGTAGCATTTACGGTCTGCATACCTTTCCATGATAAGGGATACAATCTGTTCATCAGTATAGCGGACCATTTCACGGCCTGTGGCCGGGGAATAGGCTTTGGATGCCTTGGCATACAGAAGCCTGAGGAAATCGTAGATTTCCGTAATGGTCCCGACAGTGGAGCGCGGGTTGTTGCCTGTGGTCTTCTGCTCTATCGCGATTATCGGGCTGAGTCCGGAAATGTTCTCCACCTCAGGCTTCTCCAGGATTCCCATAAAATGCTTTGCATACGTGGAAAGGGTATCCATGTACCTCCTCTGCCCTTCTGCATATATTGTGTCGAAGGCAAGGGAGGACTTGCCGCTTCCGCTCAGTCCTGTTATGACAACAAAACTGTCCCTCGGTATCGACAGGGAGACATTCTTGAGGTTGTGCGCCTTCGCGCCGATAATTTCGATATATTCCGTTTTCTTTTCCATTGTCCACTGATACTCAAAATGACTGCCATAAGCCAAAAGTCCCGCAGGAGCACAGCCATTAACCGGGTGCTGCTGAGCCTGGCGACCTTGTCAAAAGTCCCGTCAGACACCGCTGCCACATGGGGTGCCGCAGAACCCGGCAAATTTAAGAAAAAGTCGCGAAAGGGAGAAAGCAGGACTTCAAATGGACGGAAAAATATGTAAATTTGTCAAATCCGGCCTTCTCCGGAAAGGAATGGCACGGAAAAGGAAGCATGCAGGCCCCAGCCATTGTGGCTGCCCGAAAGTCCCGCTGGTCGCGATGGCCGAAGAGTAAGTCCAGTGGACTTACGTGCCGGAGCAGCAGGGCTTTAGCCCGCCGGACGCGACGGCCGAAGAGTAAGCTCTGTGGTCGTGAACACACTGAGAAACAGTCCAGCGGACTTTTCTCAGTGAGCAGCCAACGGCAGTTGGACGGGATTTACGTGCCGGAGCACCAGGGTTTTGATCCGCCGGAACTAACAGGGTCAGTTTTTCAAAGAAAAACGAGGGGGGGGGACAAAAAGTTCACTTTTGGGTCACCCTCATGCAAGGAAACAGATACAAATTCACAAACAATATATGGAAACGATAAGGATACATTGCACAAACAACGGAAAATACTACGAAGTACCCAAAGGGACAACAATCATGGAACTTGCCATGGAGATATGCAGGATGGAAGACGGACAGGTCCTTTCATGCAAAGGAAAAGAAGTACGGTTCGCCTCCGGACCCGAGTCTGCCGGAAGTCCTGTACTGGCAGCCCTGGTCAACCACCAGCTTAAGGAGATGAGTTCAGGGCTGATGATGCCGGATGAGGTCGAATTCATAGGATACAGCCACCCTGACGGCAGAAGGACATACATACGTTCCCTGTTTTTCGTGCTGCAGAAAGCAGTCAGGGAACTTTATCCGGAGCAGACACTTATTGTCGACTATGCCCTCCCAAGCGGACACTACTGTGAAATACGCGAGAAGACCCCGATGGAAGACGGACGTCCCACGGTACATCCCATAGATGACAATGATCTCAAGGCCATAAAGGCAAGGATGCACGCGATAATATCTGAAGATATCCCTATCATCAAGCGCAAGATACAGTCAGACAAGGCGGCAGAAATCTTTGATGCAAACGGGCAGCACGACAAGGCACAGCTGATCCGCTCTCTCGGAAGATACAATTCAAGTGTGTATTTCATTGACGGCACGGCAGATTCATTCCATGGCCCGCTGGTATCCTCAACTGGCTACCTCAAGACATTCGCCCTCCCGGGATTCAAGAACGGGTTCTGCCTGCAATACCCGATGGAAGGCTCCAGCAAGATAGCCCCGATGAAGAAACAGGCAAAAATTGCGGCGACTCTCAAGGAGCATTCCGACTGGTGCTCGATAATTGGAGTTAAAGGCATTGGGACACTGAACAATGCAATCCAGGGAGGAAAGGCAGTGGAACTTATAAATCTTTCCGAAGCCCGTCACGAAAGATGCTATGCAGAAATAGCGGACAAGATATGGCAGAAGAGGGACAAGGTAAAGATTGTGTTCATTGCCGGCCCGTCAAGCAGCGGCAAGACATCCACTTCCCTCCGTCTCGCATTGCAGTGCAAAGTCCTGGGAATGAATCCCAAGGTCATTGAGCTTGACAATTATTTCGTAAACAGGGAAGACACACCGAAAGACGAGAACGGGGAATACGACTTTGAGGCACTTGAGGCAATGGACCTCAAACTGCTGAACATGCAGTTGAATGACCTGCTGGCCGGAAAGGAAGTCGAGATACCGAAATTCAATTTCAAGGCAGGGCAGCGCGAAAAAGGCAAGACCATGAAACTGGAAGAGAAGGATATCCTCATCATGGAGGGAATCCATGCCCTCAACCCGGCAATGACTTCCGCAGTAGACGATTCAAGGATATTCAGGGTATATGCATCTGCGCTCACATCGCTGTCCGTGGATGAGAACAACAACATATCCACATCAGACAACCGTCTGCTACGAAGGATAGTACGTGACAACCGCGTGCGTGGCATAACTCCGGAAGACACCATATTGCGCTGGCATAGTGTGAGGCGCGGCGAGAACCGAAATATCTTTCCTTTCCAGGAAAATGCCGATGCTGAGTTCAATTCCGCACTGATGTTTGAGCTTCCGATGCTGAAATACTATGCAGAACCTCTTCTGAGACGCATTGCACCTAATTCAGAAGCCTATACAGAGGCAACCAGGATGCTGAAATTCCTTGACTATATTGTGGCCCTGTCCCCTGACGAGATTGCAGCAATCCCGCCGACATCCATAATGCGCGAATTCATTGGCGGCCAGACCTTATAGCATAGTTTTACACATTATACTCAGCATGAGGGCTTCCATTGAGCCGTTGCATACAGCAAAGCGTCCCGGGTTGGCATTGTAAATGGCCGCCCCGGGACGCGAATCGATGATTTATGCGTTCTGCGGCACATCTGCGGGGCAGGTTGGCAGCAACATCAACCAACCTGTACCGCAAACCATCAACACATGCGCTCTACGGCACTTCTGTGGAGCAGGTTGGTATGGCAAATGACCAACCGGAGACACGAATCGGCGACATATGCATTCTGCGGCACCTCTGCAGGGCAGGTTGGCGGCAACATTGACCAACCTGTACCGCAAACTATCAATATACGCGCTCTATGGCACTTCTATGGGGCAGGTTGGTATAACAATTGACCAACCGGAGACACGAATCGGCGATATATGCGTTCTGCGGCACCTCTGCGGGGCAGGTTGGCGGCAACATTGACCAACCTGTACCGCAAACCATCAATATACGCGCTCTATGGCACATCCGTGGAGCTGGTTGGTATGGTAACTAACCAACCGGAGACGCAAATCAGTGATTTATGCACTCTATGGCATATCAAAGGAGCAGGTTGGCAGCAACATTGACCAACCTGTACCACCAACCATCAATACACGCGTTCTATGGCACATCAGAGGAGCAGGTTGGTATGGCAAATGACCAACCGGAGACACGAATCGGCGATATATGCGTTCTGCGGCACCTCTGCGGGGCAGGTTGGCAGCAACATCAACCAACCTGTACAGCCAACCATCAATACACGCAATCTATGGCACATCAGAGGAGCAGGTTGGTATGGGGAATGACCAACCTGGGCGATTTGTCATTAATTTTCAATAAAATAAGTTGCAAATTTCGATAATAATCACGACCTTTCAGCATTATTATCTGTCACCTCCAACGGAAGAGAGATGATATGTGAAAGAGAATGTGAACCACGAAATGTTGAAAGAGATGCGCAGTACGGACTATCATCAAGACAATCTGCCGGAGGACATCGGCTCCACAGATGAAAAAAGAATCAAAGTATTCCATATCACAGCAAAGGGACTGGATCAAAGCCTGCTGTATTTCGATGAAGAGGATTTCCACAGAATAATCAACCTAAGTGCGATATGCAGCATTGCGCATAATGTGGAAATCATCGCATATGCACACATGTCAAACCATTCGCATTATATTGTCATAGGAGATTCCATAGATGATGCAGAGCGGTTCATGAGATGTACCAAACGGACATACTCGCAATTCTGTCAAAAGAAGAGGGGAATAAACAAAATACAAAGACGTTCTGGAATCACGATAAAGGAAATCAGTGATTTTGCATATTTACGCAACTGCATAGCATACGTATTACGTAATCCAGTAGAAGCCAAGATAGTACGTCATGCAGAACAATATCCCTGGTCCAGCTATAATTGTTACTTCAACAGGAGCGCAGGAACACAGACATCATATAGAACTGTACGGGACTACAGAAAAAAGGAACTACAGCATATCCTTGGTACACATATGGATATCAGCAGAAGCAATCTCAGGATTGACTCAGACGGGAATATAGTCCCCGAATCATTTGTTGCCACAACCTTAGTAGAAAGCATGTTCGGGCATTCAAGGGAAAATCTCCTCCGTCAGATAATGAAAGTCAACTATTATAACCTTGAATACGAGCTTACATACGGGAAAGAACTTGGAGCAAACGATATGAAGCTTATAGCAGAGGCGCAAAAATTAGCAACCGGATGGTTCAATAAAGAATTGAGCAGTCTCGCTGTTGAAGAAAAAATCAGATTTATAGGTGTCTTGCACAATAAACACCATGCTTCACCAGGACAAATCTGCAGGATACTCAACCTCCCGCCAAAACTAATAAAGCAAATCATTCCAATATCAACAGAGATGCCCACAGCATCCAACAACTCCACAGAATCCAAAGTCATGGGCAACAATGGCCATCGCCAAATTCATCCGCAATGAAGACAAGACTGAAATCCAGCAAAAGAGAACCAGGTTGGCAGCAACATTGACCAACCTATACTGCCAACCATCAATACATGCGTTCTACGGCACATTTGTGGAGCAGGTTGGTACGGCAAATGACCAACCGGAGACACTAATCGGCGATATATGCATTCTGTGGCATATCAGCAGGGCAGGTTGGCGGCAACATCGACCAACCTGTACTGCCAACCATCAACACATGCGCTCTATGGCACATCCGTGGAGCTGGTTGGTATGGTAACTAACCAACCTGGGACGCAAATCAGTGATTGATGCATTCTGCCGCATATCAAAGGGGCAGGTTGGCACAAACATCAGCCAATCCGGGAGACTGATGGCAATTGACATCGTTGACAAACGGCAGGCATAAGGCCGAAACAACGGACAATGGACAGCAGGCACTACGGGATGATGCGGCATCAACTGCGGCCGGAGGCGGCAACCATGCCACGGAGCATACCGTTGAATCCAGCCTGTGCGACCAATGACTCCAGGGTAAGGTGCATCCTATAACGCCAATAGTGGCGTGGATTGGCTGGGATATTGATCCTTTCGCCGGCTGGATCTTCCGCACGAAGCTGACCATCAATGGCAAGCCAATCCTGAAGTGGAAGGACAGTGAACATTGCCGGAGAATTGAGATGCTGTTCCACAATGCGTCTGCACACCCATGGCTCACAGGTCAATGGTGCCTCCCCTCCAAATCCTAGCATCTCATTGAAGAAACGCTGGCTGAGTGCACGGTCCTCTTCCCACCATGCCCTTAAAGGGTTCATGTCATGTGTGGAGGTCGTGCAGACAGAATAATATGGATAGGTTGCCGGATCGGCAAATGTCACGCCCATGGATTTCGGCATCCTCTGTATCTCCAGGGAGAGGATCTGAAGGTCATTCATCGTCTCCGGCACACAGCCAGGAATCATACCGAGATCCTCGCCGCATGCAATCATCCCTGTAGAGGCCAGGAGATCCGACAGCTTACGTAGCGCCGACTCTTTCCAGAAAAGGTTGTGACGGTGATAGAAGAAATCCTCATACAGCCTGTCGTACGCATCCCTGTGCCAGCTGTCCATGGCAGCATACCGGTGCGTTGACTGGGCACATATACGAGGATGCCAATATCCCTTGCGGCGAGGATCCTCAATAAACAGGCAATCGTCATCTGGCATTGCTCCGGCAAGGCCGTTCTCAACCCTATCCAGGTTATCACAGGATATCGCATCTGCAGACACATCCAAGAGCTCCTCAGCCACTCCGTCTGCCGGCCGGTCATCGTCCCCGGAAACTGCACCAGGCACACCTGAAACAAGAAAATCGCCGAATCCCATATTGTGTAATTCAGCGGAAGAATACGGCAAAGCAGGACTGAAATGTCCCATAAGGCCGCTCCTGTAAGGCCGAGGAATCTCCCATATACGGAAAAAGCCAAGGATATGGTCAATCCTGAATGCATCAAAATATTCCGACATCTTGCTCAGACGGGCTTTCCACCACGCATATCCGTCCTCCTCCATCCGGTCCCAGTCATATGTCGGGAATCCCCAGTTCTGTCCATCTGCGGCAAAGGCATCTGGCGGAGCACCGGCCTGTGAATCAAGATGGAACAGTTCCGGATAAAGCCATGCATCGACACTCGTCCTGCTGATACCTATCGGCAAGTCACCTTTCAGGATAACTCCATGTGCGTGTGCATATTCGCGGACCTCAAGCAGCTGAGTATGCAGATGGTACTGTACAAAGCAATGGAAATCCACTTCAGACCGGTTATCATTACAGAAACATTCCACCTTTGCCGCATCATACCTTTCATATCCCGCCCATTTATCTGGCTCCGGCGTACCGAAACGCTCTGTCAATACACGGTAGGCTGCATACGGGAAGAGCCATGTGGAGTTCTCCTCAATGAATCCCTGATAACCTGCACAGGATGAAACCTCATCCCAGGTAATCTCAAAGGCCTTTTTCAGGAGACGCGTCTTCTCCCTGTTGACCATTTCATAATCAACATAAGGTAAGGCATTAAGCTCTTTCTGCAATGACTTGTACTCTTCGTCAACCTCCACTCCTGCTGCAGGGAGATGCATATACTGTGGATGAAGGGCAAAAGTTGAATTCGCATTATATGGATATGAATCTCTCCATGTCCCTGTCATTGTCGTGTCATTGACCGGAAGAAGCTGGATTATGCTCTGGCCGGTGATTTCTGCCCAGTCAACCATCTTTTTGAGATCAAGGAACTCGCCTGTACCGAACCCCTCCTCGCTCCTCAGTGAAAATACCGGGATTGCAGTGCCGGCAAACCTGCGCTGTCCTCCGGCAAACAGGGCGTGCTGCAACGGGAGGTCCCGTGGAACATCCTGCCACCAGTCACGGATATTCTTATGGCCGCTGGCTCCAGATGACTTTTCCTGGCCATTCCCGGACAAATGCACGACATGGCTTCCCCATTCGCGGCGAAGCATGGATCCGTCACGTACAAGTTCATAATGGTATTCAATGTTCCCGGTAGATTCCGGTATGTCAATATCTGCGCCCCAGAGTCCCTCTCCGAGATATTCCATCCTGTATGGCTTCCCTCCGGAGCGCAGGACAATCTCTTCGCCCCAGACGGTATGGTATTCTATTGTTGTCTTCAGTTGCATATTTTTCAGGTATTGGCCCGACAGGACAGCTAAGCCCCGGGCATGCTGCATATCGCTGCAAATTTAGCTATTAATCATTCATTTTTCCAAGCAACTGCAACATACGGAATGCCTATTCTGACATTGCGCAGCGCAAGACGGCCATATAATGCTACGGACAAGGAAGACATTTGGGAGCAACGCAATTGAAGCTGCAGTCATGTAAGGCAAGCAGAAGACAAAGAGGGTGTGTCAAAACTCATTTTTTGAAAATATAAACTTATAGTTTGAAATTTGAGCATCCTAAAAGACTAAAGAAAGGGCCGTATCATTACTCAATACAGAGTTTGATACGACCCTTTTAAATATTATAGTTATAATCTGTAACTTTTGGGAGTAGTCATTTTCGTTTTGACACACCCTCTTCAACATGGTTTTGCCATTCTATCTGGTCCTGCCTATAAGGCGGTCGGCATAGCGGTTAAGCATCTCGTAGCGGATACGTCCAAGCCCTGTCATCCCGGCATATTCCATAGCCTGGGCATGCAGCTTTATGATTTCATACTTGGCATCCTCATCAATTCCAAGGGCCTCATATATCCCCTTGACACGGGCAACCTTGGCCTCTTTCTCCTGTTCTGTCCCGGAAGGCATCTCCATTGCATCCAGAAGGGCAGCCTTGCCGCAGGATGAATCTATGACACCGAGCTTTTCCATTTCAGCACTCTTCTCCAGCGCCCTTGTCAGAAGCCATGTCTTCTTGTTGTTGGCAATATCACCGCCGATGTTCTTTCCAAAGACCTCAGGGTCCCCGAATGTATCAAGATAGTCATCCGCAATCTGGAAGGCAAGGCCAAGATTGTAGCCAAACTTGTACAGATAATCACTCACCTGGCCGCTTGCCCCGCCGATGATTGCGCCCATCTTGGCAGAGCATGCAATCAGGACTGCTGTCTTCAGTCCAATCATCTTCATATAGTCTGCCATAGTGACTTCTGTCTCGTTCTCGAAATCCATGTCATACTGCTGTCCCTCGCACACCTGTGCCGCTGTAGAGGTGAAAAGTTCAAGAACCTTCGGAAGTACGGCAGCAGGAGCCTTGGCGACACGCCTCCAGCTGTCGATAGACATCACATCACCGGAAAGTATGGCAGTATTGTCATCCCATTTCCTGCACACTGTCGGGACTCCTCGTCTCACTGGAGCCTTGTCCATTATGTCATCATGAATCAGCGTAAAGCTATGGAACACCTCCAATGCTGCCGCCGGCTCCAGGATTCCCTCATTGAAGCTGTCCTGGAACAGCGAATACACAATCAGGCACAGTCTCGGACGGACACGCTTGCCCCCTATCCCTATCATATACCTCAACGGGTCATAGAGTCCCGATGGCTCTGCCGTAAACTCAATATTGTCAAACAGTTCCTTGATGGTCTCTTCAATCTGGGTCTCGTTTATCATAGCTAATATTTTTAAGACATCTCACAAAGATAGCGATAAAAATGAATTTTAACAGACAAGGCGTCAATAAGAACGGCGACATTCATTATCTTTGCAGACGATAAGAGAAGACATGAAAAGAACAGCTACAGTTGTAAAGCACACAGGAAGCCACTACCTGTTGACGGAGCTTCCGGAATGGAACCTGTTTCCGGCAGTCCTGAGAGGCAAGATACGCCTCAAGGGAAGCTCTGCGACCAATCCGGTTGCAGTGGGCGATGCCGTAAGCTATGAGACGGCGGGAGAGCAATCCGGTGACATCATCGCGACAACGGAGAATCCTGCTGTCATAACAGAGGTGCAGAAAAGGAAGAACTATATAATCAGGCGTTCCGCCAACCTGTCAAGGCAGGCACACATAATCGCGGCCAATGTTGATATGGCCTTCATTGTCATCACACTGGACTTCCCGGAAGTGAAGCTTCCGTTCCTGGACAGGCTTCTCGTGACATGCGAGGTGTACAATGTCCCTGCAACAATAGTCCTCAACAAATGCGATCTCTACGGAGAGGAGCACAGGGAGCGGCTGGAAGCGTTCCACAGCATATATGAAGGCGCAGGCTACCCTGTCATAGAGGTTTCGGCAAAGACAGGCCTTGGAGTGGACGTGCTAAGGGAACTTGTAGCCGGAAAAGGTGCAGCCGGGGCTGCATGTGCAGGCACGGACATCCTATCTGACATGCATGGAGAGGACAAGCCAATGACAGGGCAGGACAAACCATATATAGCCCTGTTCTCCGGAGTCTCCGGAGTCGGGAAATCTTCGCTGATAAAAGCCCTTGACCCTGCCCTGGAACCACGTGTAGGTGATATTTCAGAGGCACACCTACAGGGAAAGCACACCACGACATTCTATGAGATGTACCGCCTCGCCACGGGAGGGTTCATAATCGATACTCCCGGCATCCGTGGATTCGGGCTTGTCGACCTCAAAAGGGAGGAAATCGCCCTGTACTTCCCGGAAATGCTCGAAGCCTCACAGGAATGCAGGTTTACCCCATGTACACACACCCACGAGCCAGGATGCGCAGTCAAGGAGGCTGTGGAAAACGGAAGGATAAGCTATGAAAGATATTCATCATATCTTGGAATGCTGGATGAAGAAGGGAAATACAGATAGGATGATGCAGAGGTCAAGAATGAAATCAATAAACAGGGAAATACTCAAGCTCGCAATACCAAGCATACTCGCAAACATAACAGTACCTGTTGTCGGGATGGCTGACATAGCCGTTGCCGGCCATATACAGTCGTCCGGGGCTGTTTCCGTAGCCACACTCATAAGCGGAATAGCCATCGGCTCGATGCTCTTCGACCTGCTTTACTGGAATTTTGCATTCCTCCGTATCGGGACAGGAGGACTTACCGCACAGGCATACGGCAGGGGTGACACCAAGGGCTGTACAGACATCCTTTGCCGTTCCACGGGACTTGCCCTGCTCCTTTCAATAGTCCTCATAGCCATACAGTGGATATTCGTCAAGATTGCATTCCTCGTTGTTGACTGTACTCCGGAAGTGCAGCAGCTTGCAGAGCAGTATTTCTTCATAAGGATATGGGCCGCACCTGCGACATTGAGCCTTATGGCACTGAAAGGATGGTTCATAGGGATGCAGGACAGCATAAGTTCAATGGCGGCAGACCTTGTCGTCAACATTGCCAATGTCGTGTTCAGCATAGTGCTCGCGCTCGGATTCCATGCAGGAGATTTCCATTATGAGGGCATCGGGTTCAGCGGAATCGCTGCCGGGACCGTCATCGCGCAATACATGGGATTCGTCACCTGCCTGGGGATAGTATTTTTCAAATACCGGAGGAAGATATTTGACGGATATGGCCTGAAAGACCTCTCAGCTGTCTTCAACGGGCATGAGACCAGGAAATTCTTCACAATGAACACAGACCTGTTCATCCGTTCGCTCTGCTTCATGGGGATCTATATAGGATTCACTACATTCTCGGCACATTACGGAGACCTGATACTTGCGACATCCTCGATAATGATGAAAATCCTCCTTCTGTTCTCCTATTTTACAGACGGGTTTGCATATGCAGGGGAGGCGATGACCGGCAAATACATAGGGATGATGAACCGCGGGAAAGTTGTGGAAACCATCAGGTACACATTCATCTGGAGCATGGGAATCGCACTGGTATTCATGGGGATATATGCAACTGCAGGAGTTCCGGTAATCAAGGTGATGACGTCCGACCCGGCAGTGATAGAAGCCTGCAGGAAATATCTTCCATGGCTCCTCTGCATGCCTATAATCGGCTGTGCGGCATTCACATGGGACGGGATATATGTCGGGGCAACTGCCTCACGCTCAATCCGCAATGCAATGATATATGCGGCAGCAGGGTTTCTGCTCACATATTTCATCGGGGTCCTGGCGGCAGGGAACTGCAGGAATGCAGAAACTGACAGCAGCTATCTCGGCCTGCACCTGCTTCTCCTTGCCTATTTCATCCATCTGATAATCAGGGCAATCTATCTGACAATAAAATACAGAAGGGTCGTACTGGACGACCCTTTTGACAAGTAGTGGATTCAGCCATTAAACTGGGTGACCACAATGTAGGACGCAACGACAAACTCCTGACAATTCCATTCTCGAAAAATCGCGAAAAGGTGTAACAGTACACCATAAACAATTATCTAACAAATAGATGTGCTTAAAAGGAAAGATATATCATTCTCAACTGGAAACGAATGAAGGTGTGCTGATTGAAGAGGTCAAATAATGTCTTCCTGTCCAAAGACAGAAAGAGAGGCTGCCTGACTTTGATGATTGTCAGGCAGCCTCTGCTTTAAACCCCTATTAAAAAGCTACTTAAGCCCATGCTTTCTGAGGATTTTCAGGAGGGGTTTCTCGATGGATTTTGCCCAGAGTGAATAGCCGTAGTCGGAAGGATGGACTCCATCCACTGATGTCTCATGGTCCGGGGCTGTCGCATTGGTCTGTATGAAATATACATTCTTGTATTTCTTGACAGCCTCGGCCATCAGTTTTGCGGCCATATCCTGTTTTGCCTGCTCGTTCCTGTCACTGCTGACACAGAAATTCCGGTTCTCCCTGTAGATTGTCTGCATAAAGATAAGCGGAGTGTCAGGCTTTGCGGCACGTATCCTTTCGATGAAAGGGAAAAGCCTCTCCTCTATCATGCCTGCACTCGGGTTTGAAAAGGCGTCAATGACTATGGCATCGGCATCTGCAGCGATAAGGACATCTGCAAAATAAGGCTGGAGCTTGCTGTTGCCGCTGCATCCAAGGCTTAGCATCTGGATTCCGGTATTGCGCATGAACTGCATAGGATAGCTCATGCCGCTGCGGGCAGTGCTTATTCCCTGGGTGTAGCTGGAGCCGAAGATGGCAATCCTGTGGCGGAACGGAGACTCCAGGCTCTCTATTGAGGAGCCTTTGTCCACACCTATCTTGACCGAATAAAGCTCACTGTACATAGGAAGATAGAGCATGCACTCCTTTTCCTGTCCGTCCATATCCTTGATAAGCACCATAAGGTCATTCTCCTTGCCAGGTGAGTTTACCTTCGACGCTGCCCATAGCCATTTTCCGTCCTTCTTGATATAAAGGTCATATCCCCTGAGTGACAGAGGCATGGTTGTCAGGCCATAGTTCCTGTATCCATAGTCTGCATCTATCGCGATGGATGTGGAATTGGTCTTGAACAGCACAGCAAGTCCGGCAGAAGACCTTACCTGGTCATTTTCACCTCTCGTGAATCCCTTGAATACACATGTGTCCACCCTGTGGTAAGGATTCGGCGTATCAAGGATTTTTCCGATAAGGTTAAGGTCCGAGGCCTCCGTAAAGCTGTATTCAACATTTTTGGGAGTCTGTGCAGAGGCGCAGACAGACATGGCCACAGCAACAGCCATTGCGATTAAAGTTCTTTTCTTCATATATAGGTTGTGTTTATATTTCCTGTAAAAATACAAGGCAATGCCACAAAGCACCTGATTGCCATAAGGCCTGCCAGGTCAAAACAGATGCTAATTTAGCAAAAATTTATACCTTTGTCGTCCTTTTGAGGAATTATAAAGAAAAATGAGCCTATACTCTTATTTCAGGATAAGCAAGCCTTCTGAGGAGAAGGTTCCGGAGAGCCAGGTCCAGTCCCGCTACAAGTCATTAAGGAACAGGACTTTCTGGGCAGCTACAATCGCATATAGCCTCTATTATGTATGCCGGATGAGCCTGAGTGTTGTCAAGCAGCCGATTATAGATGCCGGGGGCCTGACACCAGGGCAGCTCGGAATCATCGGTTCGTCCCTGCTTTTCATATATGCGGTCGGCAAATTCATGAACGGCTTCATCGCCGACTACTGCAATATAAGGAGATTCATGGCTACAGGGCTTGCAATCTCCGCCATCGTGAACCTAATAATGGGAGCAGCAGGACTTCTGCACGGCTTCTGGGGGCTTTCATCCGGCGTGCTTTTCACGGCATTTGCCATAGTCTGGGGAATAAACGGATGGGCACAGTCCATGGGCGCACCTCCAGGAATCATCAACCTGTCGCGCTGGTTCCCGCTGTCCAGCAGGGGCACATATTACGGTGTCTTCAGTGCAAGCCCCTATCTCGGAGAATTCCTTTCGTTCATCATCGTCGGGATGATTGTCGGGGCATTCGGATGGCAGTACGGCTTCCTGTTCTCATCTATCGGAGGGCTGGCAGGAGCCGCCATCATCCTTGTCTTTGTGTCCGATACTCCTGAGAGCAAAGGACTTCCGCCAATACAGAAACTGTCCGGTGAAGCTCCGAGGAAAGAGGATTCAATGCCGACCAGGGAACTCCAGAAAATGGTCCTGAGGCATCCGGGAATCTGGATAATTGCAATATCAAGCGCATTTGTATATATCGCGAAATACGCCGTCGCAGGATGGGGCGTACTTTTCCTTCAGAAGGCAAAGGGGTTCTCGCTTGAGAATGCGACACAGATAATTGCATTCTCGGCCGCATTCGGAGTACTCGGTACAGTGCTGGCAGGATGGCTTTCAGACAAGGTCTTCAAGGGTGACAGGATTTTCCCTGCCATAATCTCAGGGCTTCTCAGCTTCATCTCGCTCGGGCTGTTCCTCCTTACCGATGGAAGCTATATCGTAAATGTCCTGTACATATCACTGTTCAGCCTGTTCATCGGGGTGCTCTACTGCATAGTGGCCGGACTCATGGCTGTCGATATAGTGCCGCGCAAGGCAACAGGGGCAGCACTCGGGATAGTAGGGATATCAAGCTATATAGCGGCTGGAATCCAGGACATCGCAAGCGGATATCTCATAGAGGGGTTCGCACACAAGCCGTCTGCAATTGACGGATTGACAGAGGCGGAAATACTTGCAGGGACATCGTACAATTTCTTGCCTGTATCAATTTTCTGGCTTGTGGCAGCACTTGTGGCATTCCTCCTGCCGGTCCTTTGCTGGAAGAAGATGAAAGCAAGATAGCCTACAAGGATGCCTTCCTTTTCCTTACCGTCAGTTTCCCGCCCTTGTTTGTCGCAGGAAGGCTTATCTGTACAAGACCGTCATGTGGTGAGCTGCAATGCACCGGACGTCCATTGAAAACAGCTTCATACAGATAGCCTGGCTCCATGCATACAAGCATGCTGCGCACATGTGCATTGGCAGAACTGTCAAATACAAGGTCCGCCATATAGTGAGAATGCCCTTCACTGAATTGCTGGCCTGTAACCATTATCTCAAATCCTGTACTTACGCGTCCCGGCCTGTAATAGGACGAGAACCAGTTGAGAAGAGGCGAAGAAAGTCCCGAGAATTCATGCCATCCAGCACCACGCCCGGATGAAATGATGAAGTGCTCAAATGTGAAATAGCTTTCACTGCATTCCTTCTCCCAGGTTTCAAGGGCCGTGTGTGCAATCCTGTAAGCTTCTTCAGCACGTCCAAGGTCAAGCATGGCTTTCCAGATTACCCATTGATGAGGAAACCAGACAGCTCCGTTCCAGTATCCGTCTTCACTGTAATATGGTGCAGAACGGTCCACTGTTGAGATGCCGTACTCCGTCCACAGTCCATCCGGGGAGAACAGGTGCTCAAGCAGCCGGCTTTCCTGTCCAGGTGTACAGATACCGGCCACCAGAGGACTTACACCGTCAAGCCCGCAGTTGAAATTGCATGAATCACGGTAGCGGAAGATATCCTCCGCATTTCCGGAACTGTCATGTACTACATAGGCATAATATCCGCTTTCCTCATCCCATGAATACTTCTGCAGTGCATCCGTAAGGCGTGAAATAGCCCTGTCATATTCCTTTACATCCTTCTTCAGCCCAAGTTCCAAAGCTGCCATCCTCATGATTTTGGCAGCACGAAGATAGTAGGCAGTGGAAACAGCAGGAGCAACGGAGCGGTTAAGTCCCCGTACGGAATGCACTGCTTTCTGTGGCGGATAGTCATCCCAGCCTCCGGAATTATAGAAATAGTCCCAGGTACGCAGAAGTCCGGTGCCGGGCATGCTCGCCGAAGGCCATGCATCATCTCCGGCCATAAAGTCAAAGTACTGTTTCAGACGCGGATAGAGATATGCCATTGCCTGTGTTCCGCATCCGCTTCCGATAAGTTCGGAATATGCAAAATGCTGGATAGGCAACGGAGTCCCGTGATGTATGAATGCAGATTCACTGCCTGGCCCTGTAGTATATGCCCTGATGCACTCAAATGCCTTTTCCGGGTCTACATCCAGCAATCCGAGGGCAATAAAGCCAGAATCCCATGTATACAGGCTGTTCCAGTTCTTCCCTGGAGTAAAATGACGTATATACTGGCGTTGTGTATAGACAGGAAACACTACATTTGAAAGCAATGAAGCCTGCAGCAGCCTGTTTCCGGTCATATATTTTTCAGCCCCGGGCAAAAGGCAAGGCCCGTCAGAAGAACTGCTTCCCTGGACCCGCGAAACATATGCCCCTGGAGATGAATGGAATTCACTGAGAGCATGCCTTACATTCTCACGCTCCCCCTGGCACAGCAGCATGTAATGAGTCTGCCTGCTATGCGGCTGCAATACAACAGGACGGAGGAACGCGTTGGTATAGTGCCATTTGCCATCTCCGGCAAGACGTGACGAGACATGGTCATGCACCTTTCTGCGGAAAAACGACTCCAATTCACTGTTCAGCACTTCACGTATCTGTGAATCCGGATAATTCCATGCTACGCCATAATAATGCGGACAATCCACGTATTTCAGGAGAAAATCATTGCGGCATTCCCCGATCTCAATCTCCGGCCTGAACTGGATCGGGGCACTGACAGTATGCAGCTGCCCGGCGGACTCCGCATCCCCGGCAAAGAACCCGTCAAGGCTCAATGCCGTATTTCCGGCCGACACCAGCTCCAGCTCTGCAGGTCCAGGCCCTGCACAATGATAAGGGACGGAAATGAATGTAAAGTCCCCTGTCCCCTCAAATTCAACAGACTGTTCAACAAGGCCATGCAGGTCAAGCCGTGCAACCTTTCCCTTGTCAACCCTGTATCTGAAACATATCACGCCGCTCTCCTGTCCTTCCTGCACATTGACATCATACAGGAGGCGGTCACCTTTCATACGTCCCCATCCACGGCCGATAGCAGATCCGTCCAGAGTCCATGATGAACGTTCCTCGTTCCGTCTCCATCCATCATATACAAGCCTGTATTGCGGAGACCTTGACACTGGCTCATTTTTCCTGTAGTCAACGGCATTGTACCAATGCAGCTTCATGCTGTCAACACCGGTTCCTCCGGAACAAGACGCCTTTACCTTAGGGTATGTCTCAGGATAGTCAATATATGCCATCTGGTTGAGCACCAGGTTCTGCGGCAAATCCGTATTGTTCACGCATCCGATTTCAACCAGAGTGCTGCTTCCGTCAAGCAGGTGGTATGTCACGTCAACATATACAGCATCTTTCCATTCAAGTTCATACCGGTAGGCAACATGCTTCATCTGAGGGTCGATGTCCCAAGGATAGCATGAAGACTCAAACAGCACATGGGGGACCAGCTGACGGTTGCGGTAATAGCCAGGCATAACGGAAAAGTCAAACCTTATCCCGCGCTGCATATCCGCTATATGCGAAATTCCCATATAGCGTTTGGAATATGGTCCCCACATCGACAGTCCGGTGATGTCATGGCTGTCAACAAAAAGTGAATCAGGAAAAGCCTCCATGGCATCAGACATGATGCATGCACTCAAAAGAAGCAGCTGGGCAATGATTTTCTTCATAGATACACAATACTTTATCTGCAAACCTATCAAATTTGCCATGTTTTTCAAAGCATATCAGAACTACTTTTAGTAAATTTGCAATCTTTGAGACAATTTTATCACTGACTAAAGGAAATGGACAGGAAAGACATAGAGATAATGGCACCGGCAGGTAATTTCGAATGCCTGCATGCAGCAATACAGGGAGGTGCGGATTCCGTATATTTCGGGGTAGAGAAACTGAATATGAGGTCACACTCGGCCAACAATTTCAAGATGACTGACCTGGAGGAAATATGCAGGATATGCCGCAGCCACGGTGTCAAGACTTACCTTACACTCAACATCGTTCTCTACAACGAAGACCTGGAGGACATGAGGCACACCCTCGATGCAGCCAGGGAGGCAGGCATCACGGCAGTAATCGCATCCGACATGGCAGCCATAATGTATGCAAGGCAGATAGGGTTAGAGGTACATATCTCGACACAGCTCAGCATTTCCAATGCGGAAGCCCTCAGGTTCTATGCACAGTTTGCAGATGTAATCGTGCTCGCGAGGGAGCTGAACCTGCACCAGGTCAAGGAGATAAAGGCAGCTATAGACAGCGGGCACATCTGCGGGCCTTCCGGAAGGCCTGTAGAGATTGAGATGTTCGCCCACGGGGCACTCTGCATGGCTATTTCAGGCAAATGCTACCTCAGCCTGCACGAATACGGTGCTTCGGCCAACCGCGGTTCATGCTACCAGATCTGCCGCCGCGGATATGAGGTCACCGACCTTGAGACAGGCAACCAGCTCCATGTGGACAACAAATACATAATGTCTCCAAAGGACCTCTGCACAATAGAGTTCATGGACAAGATCATTGATGCCGGAGTCACTGTGTTCAAGATTGAGGGAAGGGCGCGTTCCGCTGAATATGTCAAGAGGGTCGCCTCATGCTACAGGAGGGCTGCTGACGCTGTCTGCGCAGGTGAATACACCCAGGAACTTGCAGCATCACTCAAAGGCGAGCTTGCAGAGGTGTTCAACCGTGGATTCTGGGACGGCTACTACCAGGGGGCAAGGCTCGGTGAATGGAGCGAGGTCTACGGCAGCAAGGCAACAAGGAAAAAAGTCTATTGCGGCAAGGTCACCAACTGGTTCAGCAAGATAGGAGTCGCGGAAATCCTGGTGGAATCGGCAACAGTCCGGACAGGTGACAGGATCCTGATAATCGGCCCGTCTACAGGGGTTGTAGAAATGACAGTACCGGAAATCCGTGTAAACCTAAATCCTGTTCCCGAAGCCGGCAAAGGCACATTCTGCTCTGTCCCTGTGAATTTCTCTGAAATGGAGGCATCCCATGATCCGGACGGAGCGGCAGCCAACAGCAATGATGTACCCGGAGCGATAAAGGACGAAAGGCTCAGAAGAGGCGACAAGGTCTACATCTGGGCTGAAGCATAATTGCCGTCATGACAAAAAATACGATTTTCCATGCAAGGTTTTTCAATTTATGGATTTAATATACGAAACCTTACATGAATTTATATTATGAGACACATCTGGAGAATTTCGGCAATTGCCTTGGCAGTACTGTCTGCCCTGCTTTCAACATCTTGCAACAAGGACAACGGCAGCACATGGCAGTACATGCGCCCTAACGCTACCGTGACTGTAAAACCTGCCGACGGCTCATTCTATATGCAGCTGGATGAAAAGACAACAATGGTTGCCACCAACCTGTCAAAGTCTCCTTTCGGGGACAAGGAAGTGCGTGCAATCCTTAATTTCACAGAAGAGGACGCACCGCACGAAGGATATGACAAGGCAGTAAAGGTCAACTGGATAGACAGCATCCTTACCAAGAAGACTGTTCCTGCACCCCTTGAAGGTGAAAAGGACGAATACGGCAATGACCCTGTCGAGATATACAATGACTGGATTACATACGTGGAAGACGGCTATCTCACGCTCCATTTCACGACTGTCTGGGGGAACAGGAATATCAGGCACAACGTCAACCTGCTCACAGGCACCAATCCAGACAACCCATACGAAGTGGTATTCAGGCACAATGCCTTTGAAGACACATACGGGACAAGACAGGACGGCATGGTTGCATTCAGCCTTGCAGAACTTCCTGACACAGACGGAGAAACAGTCAAGCTGACCCTGAAATGGGAATCATTCAGCGGAGAGAAATCCACCACCTTTGACTACAGGACAAGGCCATCTCTATAAGGCCTTATCCATACAGGCTACATAATGTCTGCAAAGATGGACGACAAGGCTCTTCTGAAACATATACGCCAAGGAGACAAGACAGCAATGAAACAGCTATATGACAACCATATAGGCTATCTCAGGGCTGTCTGTTCCCGTTATATTCCAGACGATGACGAAGTCAAGGACATCCTGCAGGACAGCTTCATACGGATATTCACCGCCGCAGGCAGATTTGAAGACAGGGGCAGCAATTCCCTAAGGGCCTGGATGTCCAGGATTGTTGTCAACGAATCCCTCAAAAGGCTTCGGAAAAAACGGAAATGGAAGCTGCTGTTCTCGGACGGGCCTGTTCCTGACATTCCAGACATAGGACAGGAAGAGGAATCCTTCTACGGCATCCCTCCAGAAAAGCTCATGGAAATGATAAGAAGCCTGCCAGACGGCTACAGGACGGTACTGAACCTGTATGTATTTGAAGACAAGAGCCATAAGGAGATTGCAGAAATCCTTGGAATCGGTGAAGGCAGCTCTGCCTCACAGCTGCACAGGGCCAAGGCGATGATGGCCAGAATGGCAAAGGAATATAAAACAGCAGATGAATAATATGGAACAGTGGAAAAACGGACTTAGGGAATCGATGGAGGGCTTCAGGATGGACTCTCCTGACGGCCTGTGGGATTCAATCGAAGCATCTGTCCCAGCCAAAAGGAGACATCCTGCAGTATTCTGGTCCATTCCGGCCGCTGCTGCCGCCGCCATTGCAATTGCTGTTATTTTCATGCACCGGCCATCAACATCCGCCCCAGAACTGATTGCCGACAATATCACATATCTCCCAGGAACAGAAGCTATTGACATACCGGGAAAGGCGTTTAATCCTGGGCCGGCAGGTCAGCAGGAAACGGCACATAGCCATATTGCAGAAATAGTCAGGAACAGTGCCGGTACAGCAACGGAAGAGCAATACAGGAAGCTGACAGAAGAAGGAGCAGATAGCGGCACCGCTTGCCTGGACCAGCAGAATATGGAAGAACTGCCATCCGGCAAGAAATGGACAGAAGACAAAGGCTGGACGAAAAGCGATGCCTGGACAGAAGACCATGACATAAAGAGAAGACGTCACGGAAAACTCTCAGGAAGCATAGGAATCGGAGGAGCACCCGGAGGCAGGGATTCACATGCCGGATATGGAGAAGCAATGGCATCAAGGAGCATGCTGTCTTCATTCAGTTTCGGGGAAGACCCCATGGCAGATATAGCGGCATACAACATGGACAAGGAAATCATGACCAGTACACGCCATTACCAGCCAATCAGGGCCGGGGTGACATTGAGGTACACAATGGGAAGAATCGGGATCGAAAGCGGGGTCATGTATTCCTGCCTGATATCAAGGATACGTTCAGGCAGCAGCAGCTACTACTACACAGGCAACCAGAAACTGCACTATATCGGCATCCCGCTCAATGTAAGCTACAGCATCTGGTCCACTCCGAAAGCAGCGGTATATGTCTCTGCCGGCGGCACAATGGAAAAATGTGCAGGAGGTTCGCTCAGGACAGAATACACATATAACGGTGCTACGGGAGCCCCGCAATATGAAAAGCTGCGGATAAAGCCGCTGCAATGGTCTGTACAGGCTGCAGCCGGAATACAGTACAGCATTACTGACTTTTTAGGCATATATGTCGAACCAGGGGTCAGCTACCATTTCAAGAACGGTTCAGACATAGAAAGCGCATATACCGCCCATCCACTTGATTTCAGCCTCGGAATCGGAGTCAGGTTCAGCATAAAGCAATAGGGTTATGGCACGCTGTTCGCAATAGCCGTGACCGGTCAGTTTTTAACAATTAAAAAATCTTGCAGCAATGAAAGCAAATGGCATAATTTCAATCGGGGCCGCAGCCATATTGGCGGTCTCATCACTAAGTTCCTGCTCAAACAGGAACAATGAATACAGGGCATACAGGGAAGCAATCGTAACAGTCAAGCCCCTCGAAAACGGTTCATATTACATGCAGCTCACCGACAATGAGACATTATGCCCGGAGGGCTATCTGAAGTCCCCGTTCAAGGACAAGGAGGTCCGCGCATATACAATCTATTCAAATACAAACCTCACTGATCCTGACTATGGAAAAGTGGTGACAGTGGAACGGCTGGACAGCATCCGGACAAAGGATCCTGTCCTTTACAATGGAGAGACAGAAGAAGAGCTGGTAGAACTGTATGGCAATGACCCTGTTGAGATAATGAACAGCTGGATGACAGGTGTAGAGGACGGTTATCTTACCATTAATTTCTTCACCCACTGGAGCTGGTCAGGACATGTACAGCATACAGTAAACCTGGTGACAGGGATGAATCCCGATGATCCGTATGAAGTACGTTTCATGCACGATGCCAACAATGACCTCAGCCAGCGCGAAGGCTACAGTACAGTCGCATTCCGTCTTGGCAGCCTGCCTGACACAAACGGGGAAACAGTTAAGCTGACCCTGAAATGGAAGGCCTTCGGCAAGGAGAAGTCCGCATCATTCGACTACCGTACCCGCCCCGAAATCTCCACACTCTCATTCAACTGATGACATGTACAATATAAAAGAGCCAGCCGTATTTGTATGGGCTGGCTCTTTTATATTGGATCAGGCTGTTCCTGCTAAAGGTTCGGATTGACAGTCTTCCAGTCTGCAACTGCAGGGATGATGCCGAGGGTTATGATCTCGTCACGCATCTTGCAGAGGTGC
>JAAGKN010000785.1_pt1 | contig 51867 bp, 41 predicted proteins | sample 6206371 | NCBI WGS metagenome assembly JAAGKN01 (sample SAMN11533720, study PRJNA540317) | gut metagenome | isolation source: fecal pellets from male and female animal of same cohort | host: Peromyscus leucopus | place: USA:CA | collected 2017
TTGTCGTCGTCGAAGCAGCGGAGCACGTGGATTATGGCATCGGTCTCGCGGATGTTGGCCAAGAATTTGTTGCCGAGGCCCTCGCCCTTGCTGGCACCCTTCACAAGGCCGGCGATGTCGACAATCTCCACCGTGGCGGGCACCACCGACTTGGGGTTGCACATCTCGACCAGGCTGGTCAGACGGTCGTCGGGCACGGTGATCACGCCCACGTTGGGCTCGATGGTGCAGAACGGAAAGTTGGCGCTTTGGGCCTTGGCGTTGCTCAGACAGTTAAAGAGGGTTGACTTGCCCACGTTGGGCAGTCCTACTATTCCACATTGAAGTGACATGATTCAGTTTTATGTGTGATATGATTTAATTTTCGGTAATTGGGTCAGGGTTCATCGTCGAGGCGGTCGGCGGGGTTGGAGGTGAGCACGGGCAGGTGCCAGCTGAAGCGCACCGCAAGCATACGCACCACCACAATCACCGCCAGGCAGGCTATGGCGCAGAGTTCGGGCGAACCTCCGCACTCGAGCGCAAGCCAGTAAACGATGCCGCCCATAAGCGAGGCCATGGCGTAGATGTCTTTGCGGAAAATCAGCGGCACCCGGTTGAGCAACACGTCGCGCACCACTCCACCAAAGGCTCCGGTGAGCATACCCATGCAGATGGCTATGCACATGGGGCAATCGCGCGCCAGGGCCTTTTCGATGCCGATAACCGTAAACATTGCCAGGCCCACGGCATCAAACACCAGCAGCATCTTTTCGCGCCTCACCAGCTGGCTGCTGAACACCACCACCAGGGCAAGGGCCAGGGCCGTGACCATGAAGTAGGCGAGGAAAAAGCGCAGGTCGGCCACCCAGAATGCGGGCTGGCAGAGAATGGCGTCGCGCAGGGTGCCGCCGCCAAGGGCAGTGACGAGCCCCACGATGTAGGCCCCGAACCAGTCAAAACGCTTGAGCGCGGCAAGTCTGATTCCGGAGATGGCGCAAGCCAGGGCGCCGATCATTTCGATAATGAACGAAAAGAGCACTGCCCGCCCTCCGTGGTTAGTGTTTAACCGCTATTTTTTCAACTCGGCGCTCGTGGCGTCCGCCCTCAAACTCAGCCTCCATAAAGGCATTGAGCACTTCAATGGCGGTTTCGGTCGAGATGAAGCGCGCGCTGAGCACCAGGCAGTTGGCATCGTTGTGTTGGCGGGCAAGGCGCGCCAGTTCGGGAGTCCAGCAGATTGCCGCGCGCACTCCCTGATGCTTGTTGAGGGTCATTGCAATGCCGTTGCCCGAGCCGCAAATGCCGATTGCGGGCCAAACGCGGCCGCTTTCAAGCGCTTCGGCGCAGGGATGGGCATAGTCGGGATAGTCACACGAGGCGGTTGACCCGGTGCCGAAGTCAATCACTTCGTCAACGTCGGGGCGCTTTGCCAGTTCGGCCTTGATTATCTCTTTGAGTTCAAATCCGGCGTGGTCTGAGCAGATTCCTATTTTCATAGCTATAGGGTTGGGGGTAGATTATTTTAGATGAGAGAGTTTGCTGATGGTTTCGGTGGGGTTTTCGGCCCCGAACACAAAGCTGCCGGCCACGAGTATGTCAGCACCGGCATCAACCAGACGCCGCCCCGTTTCGAGGTTAACGCCGCCATCAATCTCAATCAGGGCTTTCGAGCCCGACTGCCCGATGAGCGAGCGCAGACGGTGGGTCTTGGCTATGGTGTTTTCAATGAACTTCTGCCCTCCGAAGCCGGGGTTCACGCTCATGAGCAGAACCATGTCGAGGTCGGCGATGATATCCTCGAGCAGGCTCACCGGAGTGGCGGGGTTGAGCGTCACGGCGGCTTTCATTCCGGCGGCCTTGATGGCCTGCACGGTGCGGTGGAGATGGGTGCACGCCTCAAGGTGCACGTTCATATACTCCACGCCCGGAATCCGCGCCAGGCGGTCAATCCAGCGGTCGGGCTCAACAATCATCAGGTGCACGTCGAGAGGCTTCGAGGCCTTGCGGGCCACAGCCTCTATCACGGGAAATCCAAAGGAGATGTTGGGCACGAAGCACCCGTCCATAACATCGAGGTGAAACAGCGTGGCCTCTGAAGAGTTGACCATTTCAATGTCGCGGTCAAGGCAGCCGAAGTCGGCGCTCAGCAGCGACGGTGCGATCTGAATCATACGTTGCGTTTTTTAGGTTTGAAAAGCTGCCAGCAGATATAGGCCACGCATATCACTCCGATTGCATAGCCGGCATACGACAGGTAGGCGTTATAGTGTTCAATCTGGGCAAAGAGGTCGGCCTCGTTGACCGTGCGGGCCAATATGGCCCCGAGGGCGCAGAGCGCCACATTCCAGATGGCGGCGCCGGCCGTGGTGTAGAACACGAACTTGGCCAGATTCATCCGGGCCAGGCCGGCGGGAATGCTGATGAGCTGGCGGATAACCGGAATCAGGCGCCCTATGAACGTTGATGCGGCGCCGTGCTTGTCGAAGTAATCTTCGGCGCGCTGCACCTTTTCGGGCGTTATCATACACACGGCGCCGAAGCGGCTGCGCGCAAACCCGTAGACTATGGGGCGGCCTATCCACATGGCCAGCACATAGTTGATGAGCGACCCCGCGAGGGCTCCCGCCGTGGCGGCGACTCCAACGCCCACCACCGTCATCTCGCCGGTTTTAACGGCTATGAACGCCGCCGGGGGCACAACGATTTCGCTCGGAAAGGGAATGAACGAGCTTTCAATGGTCATAAACAGAAAAACCCAGAAGTAACTCATGTGGTTCCACACGATGTCAAACAGCCCCTGGGCATCAATCATTGCTAAAAGAGTCATGTTGAGTTGCGGGTATATGAAATTCGCTCGCAAAGTTACGCAAATTCCGCGAATTTCCCTAACTTTGCATCACTATGAAAAGGTTTTCGTTAAATCTCGGCGGGCGATTGGTCGAGTTCAACCGCCCCGCCGTCATGGGCATTATCAACGTTACGCCCGATTCGTTCTTTGCAGGCGCCCGCAATGGCGGCGTCGCCGAAATTGAACGCGCCCTGGCCGAAGGCGCCGACATCATTGACCTCGGGGCCTGCTCAACCCGCCCCGGAGCCGAGCCGGTGAGCGCCGAACAGGAGTGGCAGCGCCTGCAGCCGGCCCTGAAGGCGCTGCGACGCATCAATGCCGACGTGCCGGTGAGCATCGACACTTTCCGCACCGAAGTGGCGCGCCGCGCCCTGGCCGAGGGCGCCGACATTATCAACGACATTTCAGGCGGCACATTTGACCCGCTGATGGACAGCCTGGCCGCCGAATCGGGCGCGCCCTACATCATCATGCATATGCGCGGCACCCCGGCCACGATGCAGACCCTCACCGACTATAGCGGGGCCGGCGGGGTGGTGGCCGACGTGATGACCGTGATGGCCCGGCGCATTGCCCGCCTGGCCGAAATGGGGGTTAACGACATCATTGTTGACCCGGGCTTCGGATTTGCCAAGACCGTTGACCAGAACTATGAGCTGCTCCATGCGCTGCCCAAGCTGACAGCCACGCTTCAGCGCCCGCTGCTGGCCGGACTGTCGCGCAAGTCAATGTTCTACAGGCCCATGGGGCTGACCCCGGCCGATGTGTTGCCCGCCACGTGCGCGGCCAATGTCATTGCGCTGCAGGGGGGAGCCTCGATTCTGAGGGTCCACGATGTTGCCGCGGCGCGCCAGGTTGTTGATGTTGTTTCCTTCAAAAGTAATTGCTAACTTTGCAGAAGTAATTAACCGAACCACTAAAAACATACCCTACAATGAGATATTGTGTGATCATGTGCGGAGGTGTGGGGTCGCGCTTCTGGCCCGTTTCGCGCGCCAACAAGCCCAAGCAGTTTCTTGACTTCATGGGCACGGGGCGCTCGCTCCTCCAGATGACATTTGACCGGATTCTGCCGCTGATCGATGCCGCGCACATCATAGTCATGACCAATGCCGACTATGAGGGCCTGGTGCGCGAGCAGCTTCCCGACATAAAGCCCGAAAACATATTGCTCGAACCGGCGCGCCGCAACACCGCCCCCTGCATTGCCTGGGCGGCGCGGCATATCCAGGCGCGCGACCCGGAGGCATCGATGGTGGTGCTTCCGTCTGACCATATCATAACCCGCGAGCGGGTATTTGTCGAGGCCCTGCAACGAGGCTTTGAGTTCGTTGAGGCTAACCCCGCGCTCCTCACCCTGGGCATCAAGCCCTCGCGCCCCGAAACCGCCTATGGCTACATCCAGGCCGGCCCCGTGGTCTCGGGAGGCATCAAGCGCGTGAAAACCTTCACCGAAAAGCCCATCGAGGAGCTGGCCCGGGTGTTTGTTGCCTCGGGAGAGTTTTTCTGGAACTCGGGGATGTTTCTATGGAGCGCCCGCACCCTGCTCGACGGCCTTGCCGCATCGGCGCCCGAAATCGCCTCGCATTTTACCGATGCCCCCGACAGCACCTTTACCGACCCCGCCGCCGAGTCGGCCTATATCGCCTCGGAGTTTCCGGCGTGCCCCGCAATCTCGATTGACTACGCGCTGATGGAAAAGGCCCCCAACGTGTTTGTTGAGGAAGTTGACCTCGGATGGAGCGACCTCGGCACCTGGGGCGCAGTGCGCGAACTGTCGCCCAAAAACAGCCTCGGCAACGTTGCCCACGGCTGCTCGGTGTTCAGCTATAACAGCACGGGCACCGTGTTCAGCCAGAGCAATCCCGAGAAAATTATCGTGGTCGACGGTCTCAACGACTACGTTGTGGCCGACACCGGCAATGTGCTTCTGATCTGCCCGCTGGCCCACCAAGAGCAAATCAGGCAGTTTGTCAACGACGTGAGCCACACCCTGGGCGAAAAATTCATCTGATTACCCCCCACTCCCTATCATGAACATATCTAAAAAGACTATTCTGAGCATTATCGGTGCCCTGGCCGTGATTGTGGCCGTGAGCATGGCATTTTTCTACCCCGACAATATCGAGGGTAACGTGTTGCAGCAATATGACATTGTGCAGGGCGAAGGCATAGGCCGGGAAATCGCCGAAACCTATGAGGCCACGGGCCATAAGTCGTGGTGGACCAACTCGGTGTTTGGCGGCATGCCCGCCTATCAGATTGCCCCGAGCTACGAGTCGGGCCGCACATTCGGCTGGATCAACAAGGTTTATGGCCTGGGGCTGCCCTATCCGGCCAATCTGCTCGCCTCGATGATGATCGGCATGCTGATTTTGCTGCTGGCCCTGAAGGTGCGGCCATGGATGGCCCTGGTCGGCGCCGTGGCCTGGGGCCTGAGCTCATATTTTGTCATAATCATCGGCGCGGGTCATATATGGAAGTTCCAGACCCTGACCTACGTGCCCCCCACCATTGCCGGCCTGGTGATGATCTATAACGGCCGGCGCACCCTGGGCGCGGCGCTGGCAGCGCTGGCAATGATGATGCAGATTGCCCAGAACCACGTGCAGATGAGCTATTACTTCGCCTTTGTCATGGCCGGCCTGGTCATTGCCTACGGCGTGAGCGCCTACAGGCTCGGCCGGCTCAGGAGCTGGGGGCTCGACACCCTGATTCTGGCCGGAGCTATGCTGCTGGCTGTGGGCGCCAACGCCCCCACCCTATATCACACTTATGAATACTCCAAGCAGAGTATGCGCGGAGCCCACTCCGAGCTCACCCCCGACCCCTCGCAGGCCGCCAACGCCACCTCAGGGCTTGACCGCGACTATATCACGGCCTATTCCTATGGCCGCACCGAAACGCTGAGCCTGCTGATTCCCGACGTGGTGGGCGGGGCCTCTGCAATGCCCGTCGACGGCCGCGTGGCAGCACTCACCCTGGCCGACACCCCCGAGGGGCGCGAACTTATGGCGCGCGATGGCCAGATGACACTGCTGCAGCTCTTCTCGCCCTATTATGGCGGAGCCGAGGGCACCAACGGCCCCGTTTATGTCGGAGCCATTATCCTGGCTCTGTTTCTGTTTGGCGCAATCGTGGTGAAAGGCCCGGTAAAATGGGCGCTCGTTGTGCTCACCGTGCTGTCGGTGCTCCTGGCCCTGGGGCGCAATCTCCAGTGGTTTACCGACCTGTTTATCGACTATATGCCGATGTATTCGAAATTCCGTGCCGTCGAGTCTATTCTTGTAATCGCCGAATTCACCATTCCGGTGCTGGCCATTTTAGGGCTGCGCGAATTTTTTGCCGCCCCCGACCGCCGCAAACTGCTGCGCCCCCTGGCGGTCAGCTTCGGTGCCTGCGCGCTGATTTGCCTGGCCGGCATCGCAGCCCCCGGGCTGTTTGGCGCGAAGGTGATGGGCGAGCGCGACTCGGCCACCATTGCCCAATATGTGGCGATGGGCGCACTGCCCCGCGATTTCGACATAGCGCAATTCCCCGCCGTGACCCGGGTTGTAGAGTCAATGCGCACGGCCACGCTGCGCGCCGACTCCCTGCGCTCGCTCCTGTTCATAGCCATCGGCGCCATAGCCCTGTGGCTCATGGCATCGCGCAAGCTCAAACCCGCCGCAGCCCTGGCCATCGTGGGCATCGCCGCCGGAATTGACCTCTACACGGCCGACAAGCGCTATCTCAACTCGGCGAGCTTCACCTCCGCGCCCCCCACCGCCGAAGCCTTCAGCCCCACGGCGGCCGACCGCGCCATTCTGGCCGATGGCGACCCGTCGTTCCGCGTGCTCGACGCCTCGGCTTTCGGCTCCAACCGCGCCGCATATTTCCACAAAACCATCGGCGGATACCACGCCGCCAAGCTCACCCGCTTTCAAGACCTCATTGACCGCCACATCGGCTATCTGAGCCGCCCCGAGGCCGGGCAGCTCGTGAGCCTGCGCTCCGACTCGGCCGCAATGGCGCAATATGACCCCGCCGACATTGCCTGGCTCAACTCCCACCTCAACGTGCTCGATATGCTCAACACGCGCTACGTTATCACCGACCCGGCCCAGGCCCCCGTGCGCAACCCCGGCGCCCTGGGCAACGCCTGGTTTGTTGACGGCATTGACTACGTTGACTCGGCCGATGATGAGATGGCCGCCCTTGACCGGCTCGACCCCGCCCGCCGCGCCGTGGCCCACTCGGCCTTTGCCGCCACGCTCGGCAACCCCGCCCCCGCCGCTCCGGCCGACTCCATAGCGCTCACGTCCTACGCCCCCGACCGCCTCGAATACCGCGCATCGACCGCCGGCGGCGCCCTGGCCGTATTCTCCGAGATATATTATCCCCACGGCTGGCACGCCACCATCGACGGCGCTCCCGCCGAGATTGGCCGCGTTGACTATGCCCTGCGCGCCATCAACATTCCCGCCGGCACCCACACCGTGGTCATGGAGTTCCGCCCCGCATCGGTGGCCGCGACCAATGGCGTGGCCTATGCATCCGTGGCCATTATCTACCTGCTGATGATAGCCGGGGCCGCCGCAGCGCTCCGAAAACTCAAGCAATGACCCGCATAGGCTCGCTGCTCAAATCGCCGCTCAGGCGCCTGCAAATGGCAAGGGTGGGACTCGGGTTCACCGTTCACTCACCCTTTGCCTACCGCTTCATCCGCAGGGTGCTCCGCGAGGGCGCCCCATATTACTGCTTCGACTCCGAGGTAACCGGGCGCGAGGCGCGCTGCCTGTTTCGCGTGGTGGCATACTTCAATCCCGCCTCGGTGGCCTATGTTGGCTCTGAAACCCGCGAGGCCAGGCGCATCGTGGCCCTGGCCTGCCCCCGGAGCGTTGAGGTTGCCAACCCCTCCGAGGCCGACTTCGTGTTCATTGCCCCCGACGCCGGATTTCCCGCCGCCTTCAAGGTTGCCTATGCCCGGGGCCGCCACCCGCGCCCGGCCGGAGCTATGACGTTTCAGGGCCCCCGCGCACTCATTGCCGTGAGGCGCCACGGCCTCCCGCCCCAATCATTCAAACTCCGCTTCTGACCCCCCCAATGCACAAGCTGCTGCCGCACATTCTGATAGCCCTGATTTTGGCTCTGGCCGCCACGGCCTGCCGCCGCACCGACCCCGCCGCCCTCAGCGCAATGGAGCGCGCCGACTCGCTCATTGACTCACACCCCGACTCAGCCCTGACCCTGCTGCAGCAAATTGACCCCGCGCGCCTCGGCCCGCGCGCCGACCGCGCACGCTATGCCCTGCTCCTGACCATGGCGCTCGACAAAAACTGGCTCGCCCCCGCCAACGACTCACTCATTGCCCTGGCCAGCGACTTCTATGAGCGCGGCAACGACCCCCTGAGCCTGACTATGGCCGAATATTACCGCGGCCGCGTTAACTTCAACGCCGGAAGCCTCACCCCCGCAATGGCCCAATTCTATCGCGCCAAAGAGCTGGCCGAAGCCAACGGCCTCGACTTCTGGGCCGGTATGGCCTGCCGCGGCATCGCCGACATCTACGCCGAAACCTTCAACGATGTGATGCAACTCGAATCGGCTAAACTCGAACTTCAATACTTACAGAAATCAGGTAGGCAGCCATACTTAAATTATGCCCTTTTGGACATGGCCAACGCTCTCATCAATAATGACTTGTTTGCCGAAGCAGATTCACTCACAACACAAGCGATTGATTCCGCCAGAGTAACTTGTGATTCTGACCTTTTCTATTCATCATTACAACTAATAGGTCTCAATCAACTCAAACAGAATAACAACCAAAAAGCGCTGCAAATTTATCGCGAATTATGTTCCCTGCCCGAATCCCAGCGGACCGATTCTCTGAATTTAGCAATATGCTATGCCCGAACTGAAGCAATTGATTCTGCCGGCTATATTTTATCACAAATAAAGGATGAGAACTCAAATTTAGACCATTACGCCAAATATACACTATATAAATATAGCAAACAATGGGAATTGGCACTTAAGGAGATGGAGCGGGGAGACAATCTTGCCGATGAACGATATAAAGAGGCACTTCAACATAATCTTGCCAATTCATTAACGCAGCATTATAAGGCTAATGAACTTATAAACCTTGAAAGAATAAAAAATTACAGGTATTCAATTTGGCTAATTGCAATTATAGCTATAGCCATCGTTGTCTTTACTTCATACTACTTTTATACTTTAAATAGGCGACAGCAACAAATCATAGACAGTAAAATCATTTTCGCTGAACAATTAAATGAAATGCTTGATAAAAGCAGGAAGCAAAATGACTCTGACAAAATTGTTATTGATATTTTGAAAACCACAGGAAATGAATTACTTGAAGATCTGTGTCAGATTGTGGCTCAAAATGTAGAAAAATCCGTTACGCGTCGCAAAATCGCAGATAAAGTAACAACTCTGATTAAAGACCTATCATTCCATAGCAGCACTGTGGTTGCCCTCGAACAAAAGGTAGACTTGTTATATGATAACGTCTATACGCATTTTTGTCAGGACTTACCTAACTTAAAAGAAGCCGACTATCGATTGTTTGTGTTCTCGGCTCTTAAAATCTCGAGTGCCACCATTGCACTATTTCTGCAAGAACATAACGTTTCGGCAATATACAACCGCAAGCGACACCTCAAAGACAAGATCAAAACTCTTCATCCCGATAAGGCCACGCGTTATATAACGCATTTGGCCTAATATGATTACCAGAATTTGGAAGCAAGCTTATAATGCAGCATAACATTCAGGCAATCAGTTGTTTATGCTTATACATCTGTATTTCAGCACTTTACGCAAAAGCCAAATTTTTCTTTGAGAGCAATGTGTAACAGGTTGATTCATTGATTATTATAAAATTAAAAAGCCAAACGAATTAGGCCCAAAAATTCGTTTAGCCCCGACTTTTAGTAGTAAATTTGCTGAAACTTTTTTCACAAATTTATTATGAACGTCTTTAAACAATTAACAGCAACTTTGCTATGCTCGTTTGGCCTTGCCTGCTATGCTGCGACGCCATTTGTAATTAACCTTGCGCCGCAACATCATCAAAACGCAGTAACCGGCCAAAAACTCAGCCTGCGCCAAAAACAACCTGGAAAGCGGCCCAATGCTCCCTCGCGCGTATTCATTGACTGCTACTATGCCGACGGGGTGATTGAATTCGCATTTCCCGATGGCACCTCCGCACTCGACGTATCCATTGCCAATGACTCCGGCCTGTGGGTTGCTACCGTAACCCCCGAACTGCCGGCATTGCTCATTGACGGCATCACCGGCAATATCACCATTGAATGCACCGCCCCCGATGGGCGTACCTTTATCGGAAACATCATATTATAATTACCCATAAATTCATCACATTATGCTTTACCGTAATCTCATAATGCTGATGCTCCTGTTGCTTACCGCAACCCGGGGGTTGGCCGCTTCGGTTGAAACGCACACCATTGCGTTCAACCAAAGCGACTACACTCTCAAGCAAGACTCGGCGGGCAACATCAGCATCATCTCTCAAAAAGCAGGGGCCTATACACCACCGGGTCAACCCGCCATTCCCATCATCAGCAAGCGCATAGCCATTCCTGCGGGGTTGACTTATGACTCATCGACCGCGACTATCCACAAACGCCTGATTAAGTCAAACGTGACCATGGCGTTTGATTCAACGCTGACCGAGGGCACGAAGACTATGGTCTTTCCCGAAAATGTGTGCCGCCACGTGCACACCACCAAGTGGGATGACCTTTCCGTGATGATTTTTCTTGTGAGCCCTTTTATATATGACTCGCAAAACCGCAGTCTCTATTTCATTGACTCAATCGACCTTACCGTAAACCTCAAAGAAAAGCCGGCAGCCCAACTCAAAGTGGCTTCCGAAACTCCCCGCCGCCAAAACCGGGCTCCCGACTATGTCAGGTCATCCCTAATGAACCCTACACGGTTTGATTCTATCCACAAACCTCCGACAATTAACCGCAATCTTACCCCCGACACCAGCCGCGTGCAATATCTGATTGTTACAAATGAGGCGCTGAAAGAATCGTTTGAACCGTTGGTAAAATGGAAGCGCGCCAAAGGTTACCTTTCCAGAATCGTAACCGTTGAAGAACTTTTCAAGAATCTAATAGGAGGTAGGTTGCCCTATGAACCAGGAGGAGCAATGCTTTCTGCCGCATCCTCCTTCTATGACAGCAAACAGTTGCACTTGAAAAAGTATCTCTTCGATATGTATAATAAAGAAGACGGCCTGCAATATGTGCTTTTTGGCGGCGACGAGCGGATAGTGCCGGCGCAATTTTGTCCTGTAAAATCCCTGGACGCAGCAGATAGTTGGAACATACGGTCAGATTCAATAACAACAGATATGTATTATGCGTGTTTTGACGAGGCTTTTGACTGGGATGCAAATCAAAATGGCATTATAGGAGAACCTGATGATGAACTTGAATTAACCCCTAACATTTATCTGACCCGAGCTCTTACCAACACACCTGAGGAAGTTAAGATTTTCGTTGATAGAGTGCTTGCGTATGAACAAGCGCCCGTATTTAACAACAATTTCTTACTCGCAGGTAAACATATGTATTTTTATCGGTCTGATGGCAAGAGTGACGCGCAATACTACTCCGAACAAATGTATAATCCATATCTAAATAAAGATAATGGAGTACCAACTATGTTATGGGACGGTAAAGGATATAAATTCTTTGATACAGAAACAAGCTTTGGTGACGTGGCAAGTTATCCGTTCACATCTGAGAACTTAATAGAACAACTTAGTAAAGGTTATTCTTTCGTACATATGTACACCCATGGTCTTTGCCCTACTTGGACAACTGACAGAGATTTCGGTTACAAAGAATGTGCTCAGATAAAGAACCCCGGGCACACCATTATAGGCACTGTTGCCTGCTACACCAATACATTTGATTATCACTATGATGGTTACGGAAATCCATCACAATGTTTGAGTAAAGCGTTACTCAATCTACCCAATAGTGGTGTTGTGGCATATATTGGATATACAAAATCTTCGTGGGTATCGAGTATAGATCCCGAAGCGAAGAGCGAAAAAGGCCATACTCGAACCTTTATTGATGGGCCAGCCTACACTATTAACAAGATATTCTTTGATGACCTTTTTTGTAAAGAAATTGAAGATAAAAACTTTGGGAAAATAGTTGCCGGAGCAAAATCTTATTCTGCAGACAATTGTTATGGCGATTATAGCTGTGCCCGCTGGGTTCAATTTGGACTCAATCCTATCGGTGACCCGGAGATGCCGATTTTCGTAACTACGCCAAAAGTCTTTGACAAAGCCAAGGTAACAATAAATCCCAACTATGATATACGCCCCGCGGCAAGGTTAAACACCGGTGTCGCAGACTGTCGGGTTTGCATTATGAGTAAAGATGATGATGGCGCGTCATATTATGAGGTACGAGATAGCGTGCAAAATATGAATCTCCCGAAAATTACACAAGATTGCATCATTACTATCACAAAGCAGGGCTATATTCCCAAGCAAATAACACTCAAAGCATTCAAAGATATAAAAGTGAATCTTACTAACAATGCCGTTGACATTATAACTGGTGTTTCGGGTAGCACAATTGTCATAACTCCAATATTGCTGCCGAATAACTTCAATGTTCAAACTTTCGATGGTCCCAACGCCATTGTGACCGATATGCCAACTACCGCATATGTATCGGTATCACACCCTGAATATATGCCTAAACGATTCACTATAAAGATATTGCAATCTAGAGATATAACTGATGATTTGCATCTATCTGCTGACTATGTTCTTATAGGTTCAAATATCACGACTAAGAAAGAGAATGGGCTTGTTAATGTGAGCGGTGGAGAATTATCAATAAAAAGCAACGATATTTCCATTGACTCGGAGGTAATAATCGGCGAGAATGCAAATATCATCTTAGGAAATCAAACTCAAAAATAACAGAATTATGAAAATCTTTAAATCAATCGTGATTGCGGCGGTTTGCCTGCTGCCCACAGCGTCTGTTGCTCAAATTCGTTATCACAACAAAATTCTAAACATCAACGGAGCCACCGAAGTTGGCGGAACCCGCATCTACGTTCACGACACCAGCGGGCTGAACTGGACCTGCAAGTCGTCAAACTTCTTTAAGCTTGACGTTACACCCTCAAACCCGCGCATTTATGGCAGCGGCGATCAAGTGGTGTTTTACAACACCGAAACCTCCACCTATAACAACATCAGAGTGGCCAGCGTGTATCAGCAATCAGATGCCCGCTCAAAGCAAGACATCTCACCGCTGAAAAGCGGGCTGTCGACCCTGGTTCAGCTCAAGCCGGTAAGCTATCGCTGGAAAGCACCCGAAACCTCGGCTCCCCTTGCCAAAAAGGCCTCGGCCAAAGGTGATTCCGTGCAGGTGTCTTACGGTCCGGCCAACGAAAGCGGGCTGCAACTCGGTTTTCTTGCCCAAGACGTTGCGCAGGTAATGCCCGAAATAGTCAACACCGATGAAAACGGCAATATGATGGTTAATTACACCGCCATGATTCCCCTGCTCGTAGAGTCGGTCAAGGAGTTGCAACAGTCGGTGGTTGAATTGAACCAAACCGTTGAAGCCCAATCAATGGTCATTGAGCAGCTCAGCGGAAATGCCGCCGCCAAGGCCGCAAAAAACACTGCGAAAATCATTAGTTGCACACCTAATCCCACCTCTGGTTATGTTACAATCACCGTTGAGATGGCCGATAATGTTGAAAAAGCATCGCTCGTTATTTCGAGCATTGCGGGCAATCGTGAAAAAAGCGCCTCAATCTCAGCTGAGGAACAGAGCGTCAGCCTCGACCTCTCGATGCTGAAACCGGGCATTCACCTCGTGTCGCTCTACGTTAATAATCAATTAGTTGATTCTTGCCGTTTGGTTAAGGAATAAAAGCGGAATTTATGACATCGGGGCTGCAAAAAGCCCCGATGTCATAAATTTTTAAAAAACATGCTGTTAAACATGTTAAAAAACTTGCAAAGCCAAAGCGGATTCCATAAATTTGGAAAATTCAAAAACCATTAAAACACAGCACATTATGAAAAAGAGAATTGGAATGAGAATATTTATGGCCGCGGTAGCCATAATGATGGCATTCGGCGCACAGGCCAACGAAATCCCTAAGATGTTAGAAGATAATAATACTTGGATATACCGTGTGCGCCCAACATATGCAAATCCTGACGAATCTGCCGTATACAACATTGATGGATATAAGATTGCCGAGGTTGTCGGCGATACCATTGTTGGAGAACACAAGATGAAAAGAATCAAAGTGACGGAGATGACGGTGACAGGGCATACAGGCGGTCATCAGCAAAGGCCGCTGTATTATGCAGCTATGGAAAAAGATAGCATGATATACCTTCATGCGTACTTCTCCGGAGGAACTCCGTATCCTATAATGAAATATAACGTTGAAGAGGGCGATGTGGTGTTCGACTTTCCTAATAATGCAAAATTACGCGTAGATAAAGTCGGAACAATTCATCCTGTGGGCCGCGAGCGCACGTTTCGCGTCATATCCGTAATGATGAGTTACGACAGCTATAGTAATCCATATGAATCTTTGAAATTTGCTAATCATTGGATTGAAGGCATCGGAGCTACTACTTTAGACTTTATAACTAATAACAAGCCCGGATGTAACGGACTTCCCGAACCTAACACAAGAACTGCAGAATTAGTGGCTTTTTATCGGGGTGCTGTAGGGGCCCTTCCTGTCCGGCTTGAATATGAGAAGGAAGACTTGCGGCCTTATTTAGACAGTTATTACAGAGATAATCACAGGTTTATGCCATCGTTTGAACCAGGAAAGTCATGGGTTACCACACTCTATCAGAAATGCCTCCATTCAGATCATCCGGGGGTAAACCATCACGAACTCTATGATGTGCGCCACACTTATGCGGGCGATACGATTGTTGCGGGTGTGAAGATGAAAAAATTGCTGAGAACCGTTGAGTTCAATTACGGGCCATATGCAGGACCAGTGAGAGACAACATAATAGAATATGTAGGATATGAACAAGGAGGCCAGGTTTATGCAAATAATTCTATGATGATGGACTTTGGACATACTGAAGGCGATAATATATTTACGGGTTCAGGACATCTCAAAGTGGTAAACGACGAATTAGTAAATGTTAGAGGCTATGACCGCCGCATTATGACAATAGAATCCGGTAATCAGAAATTCTATTGGATAGAGGGTATCTACACTACGAATTTGAATGGATTTAAAAAGATATCAGAGCCAAGCTATATGCAATATGACAAATTCAAGGCTTGCTATCTCAACGATGAGCTGATTTTCTCGGCCGAAGACCTTGAGGAGTATAAAAAGACCCAGCAGTCGGGCATTGAGGAGATTTTGCCCGCCGAAAGCGAGACCGGCGATGAAGCCAACCCGGACGCCCACAATCCCGCCGCGCCGGTTTATGACCTGCAGGGCCACAGAGTGACCCGCCAGGTGCCCGGCCAGGTCTACGTCAGCCAAGGCCGCAAATGGGTTCAGCGCTGACACGCCCGAGTTAGAAATGTGAACAACCGCGAGGAGGGAGTGGCCAACCACTCCCCCTTATGCGTCCCGCTCAAAAATAACCGGGAGGTGGGTAGTTTAAAGATTAGAGAGACAAGATTAAAGATGGGTCTGCTCTGCAGCATCAAGCAATAGGCGAATTTAACTGGGAGGTGGGTAGTTTACTGCCCACCCTTGGGCCGGTGAAAGGGGCGGGAAAATGGGGTGGCAGTAAACTACCACCCTCCCAGTCATGGAGGCCACCATCATCTGTCACCGCTACGCGGTTTTGGGGCGGGGCGGGTTGTGACGCAAACCTCGGGCTGCGACCGCTAACGCGGTCATTGCCCGAGGCTATTCTGCCTGGCGGCGCTACGCGCCTTTCCGCTGCTCTGCAGCTATTTGTCACACCCATGCCGCAGCGCGGCAACGAGGCGCGTAGCGCCGCCAGAAAAGTTAGCCGCGGGCAAGAGGCGCATAGCGCCCGCAGCCCGCGGTCCAAGCCCCCCCTCCCCTCAAAAAGCTGCGTAGCAGCGACACATTTTGCCCACAATTTAGCCGCTAATGTGGCTTCGACCGTCCCCCATCGGGGGGATATGAGAGCGCGCAAAGGGTATATGTCCGCGGGTTTCGGGCCGTGCCCTCAACCCACGGCTACTTTTTCATCACCCGCTCACCGCGGGTGATTCTTAACTGGGAGGTGGGTAGTTTACTGCCCACCATCGGGGCGGCAAAATGGGGTGGCAGTGAACTACCACCCTCCCAGTTAAGGAGGCCTCCATCATCTGCCACCGCTACGCGGTTTTTGGGGCGGGGCGGGTTGTGACGCAAACCTCGGGCTGCGACCGCTATTGCGGTCATTGCCCGAGGCTAATCTGCCTGGCGGCGCTACGCGTCTCTCCGCTGCTCTGCAGCATCAAGCAATGGGCGGATTTAACCGGGAGGTGGGTGTTGCAAAACTGCGGTAGGCGATATGGAGGGCCTTATCGCGAAGCGCTTTGCAGCTTGACTGCAAAGAATGCTTTAGCTTTGGCCACGTCCGCAAATGATGAATCAAGCTTCGCGTCGCGGTGCCGAAAGCTAAAGCATTCGGCCTCCATGTCGCCTACCGCAGTTTTGCAACACCCTCCTCGGGGTGGGTAAAAGGGGTCACCCCCTCCGGGCTGCGGGCAGCGGCGGAGGGGGTGACGTGTAGGGTTGGCCCCGGGTGGGGGTCAGAGGGCGTGTTTGGAGGTGCGGCCTGCGGCGCGGCGAATGTAGATGCCGCCCTTGGCGGGTTTGGCAACGCGGCGGCCTTGCATGTCAAACCATTCGGAAGCGGTGGCGTCGGTGCCGGCAACGGCTTCAATGGCCGATTGCTCGGTGGCGGTGCCGCCCACGGTGATGTAGGTGTCGGGGGCGCCGGCGCTCTTGAGAACTACGTAAACGGCGTGTTCACCTACTTCGGTGGGGGTATAGCTCACCTTGAAGGTGCCGCCGGTGGCGGGAAGGGTTTCGGCGCTGAGGCTGAACATATCTTTATATTTGCCTTCAAATTCGAGGGTGATGTCGGCGGTGAGGTTCATCGGCGTTACGGTAAATTCGCCCAGGTCAACGGTTTTGCCCACGGCGGTGGTTGCAACGGCGCCGGGCTTGTCAACGCGCATGAAGGGAGTTGAGGTGCTGCCCCACGAGAAGTCGTCGACAAAGTATTGTGCCGCAGTGTTTTTGCCTCGGGTGGTAAGGTAGTGGAATCCGATAAAGAACACGTCGGCCACTTCAACCGTGTCGAGGTCGAGATAGAACTTGCGCCATTCGCCCGAGGCTTCGGCCGAGGCGGGGATGTTGATGCCGCCAATCACCTGGTAGCGCTCGTTTTCGGGCAGAGTCGGGTCGATGTAGAGCACACTGAACTGGTCGGTCATATCGTCGGTGAGCATCATGCCCATAACGCTGAATTCGAGCAGTTTGTTGGGGCAGTTCTTATAGTCGAGGGCGGGCGAGAGCAGCAGCATTTCAGATTTGCTCTCGGCAGCGGCGTTGCTGTCATAGCCGGTGACTTTTGCCATTGAGTTGTTGGGTTCATCGAGCGAGGCATAGCTCCAGAAGGCGCGTTTGCCTTCGAGGGCCACGTTTTTCCAGCCGTCGAGGGCCAGGGGCTTATTGCTTGCGCCGGAGTTGGCGAAGTCGGTGGCATATTGCGCCTTGGGGGCAGAAACGTCGAAGGCGAGTTCATCGCCCTCGACGGGCTGTTCGGGGGCAGTGCCTGAGCAGGTGCCGCTGAGGGTCACGGTGAGGGGTTGGGCCAGGGGAGCCGAGAGTTCGAGGGTTTCTGTATAGGAGCCTTCGGCCTTGGGGCGGAAGGTGATTTTCAGCTCGGTGTTGCCCGATTTCAGGAAAGTGCCCGATGAGATGATGAAGGCACCCTCGCTCTGTCCGGCCACGCGCACTGAGCCATAATCAACCATGTTGGCGGCAGTGATGGTGAGGGTCTTTTCGTCGGTCATGCCGGGAGCGGCGCTGAATCCGCCGACTTCGGTTGCCGACACGCTGAATTCGGGCAGGTGGTCGGGGTCATAGCCCAGGGCGGCCATCGACACTGAGGTTGAGAGCTCGGTGGGCTTGGCGTCGAAGTTGAGCATGGCCTCGTTGCGGCCCGTAACGGTGGGGTTGAAGGTGATGTTTACGGTGTAAACGCCGGTGCCGGCGGGAATCTCCTTGAGGTCGGCATTGAACGAGCCGCTCTGCTTGCCACCAAACCACAGCGAGGTGGGGTTTTCCATATTCTCGGCCTTTACGGTGAGAGTTGCAAAGCGGGTTTCGGTGCCCATGGGCAGATATTGCGAGGCATCGACCAGGAGGGTGCGCTCAACCTCGAGCGAGGCCGGGCCGGCCGGGGCGGTTTCAATGTCGGCAGCCGAGCGCACGGTCAGGATGTTGGCGCTTGCCGAGGTGGAAATGCCGGTAACGGTGGCGGTTGCGGGCAGAGTCACGCCCACGGCGTCGGTGCCGGCAAAGGGGCGCACGCGGCCGGCCACACCGGCCGAGGTCACTGCGGTGCCGCCGGTGGCGAGGGTTTCGCCCGCCGATGCAAACTCAACTTCGGCCACCTTGACCAGGCGGTTGAGATAGGTTGCGCGGTCGGCATTGAGGTCGGCCATAGTGATTTCAACGGGCTGCTGGAAGTCGCCCTGAGCCGTAACGGTGCCGCAGGCAATGCCCGAAGCGGCCTGCGGGTCGAAATAGGGCCTAATTTCGTAGCTCGGCACTCCGAATGACGGTTCTCCGACCAACACATAGAAGTTGGTGATTTTATCGCCGGCCCGGAAGGGAGCTTCATCAACATTGGCATATTCATAGCCCACGGCCACTGCGCCGACAGGATCCTGCAGATAGAGCTTCTTGTTGGGTTGGTCAACGTAGGTAACGCGGGCGTTGCCGGCAAAGTAGCCATAGCTATACTCTTCGAGGTTGGCCATAAAGCGGGTGGTGGTGACCTTGGTGGCGGGATATACGCTGATGGCCAGGGGCACGGTTGCGGTAACGTCGCCCGAGGTCAGGGTCATAGTCTCGCTCACGGGTTGGGCCGTGGCGGCATTGACGGTGAGCGTCAGCTCATAACCGCCGGAAGCCACGGCATCGGCTGCGGCAATGGTGGTGACCGAGGGTGTGACGGCGCTGCCGAGGCCGCCAACGGTGATATCGTCGGTAATGGCTTCGGCCTTGACGTTGACCTTAAGCTGATAAGTCTGATGCTGGAACATGAAGAAATTTTCGGGCACCGAGGCTTTGGCGGTCAAAGTGGCCTTGGGCTCCACGGGGGTGTCGCCGCCCTCATTGCCGGCAAAGAGTTCGTCCCAGGTGGTGGCGATCTTTATCGGGCCCACGAGCATTTCGGGGCTCTTGCTTGAGAACTGCGACAGGGCAGTTGCCACGAATCCACGCCCGAGGTCGGCCTTGCTTTCAGTTTTGGTTTTGAGGGTTGACTCGGTTTGGGTCGAAGTGGGGTTAATCCATGCTTCGAATTCGTCATTAGTAAGCCCTTCAACTAATTTCAGGTGAGTAACCACGAGATATGTGGTGTTGTAATCAAGGTCATCAGTAGTAGCAGTCGGGGTGTTTGAAGCCTTATCGAAACCGAGCTTGAATTTGCCTTCAATCGAGGGAACAACAATGATTTTGTTGAGGTCGCCCGAAATGTTGGCATTATCGGTCATTTTCATCGTTGCTCCAACCGAGCCCATACTTGCAAACACGGTTTGATTCTCCACCTTCTGCACGTTGATGAGCATGGCGGTGTAGATATCGCCGGAGGTAACGGGGGTAACGGTGCCGTCGGCGGTGCGGGGCACACAGCAGCGCACAACGTCCTGGGCCTGCAGGTCGGTGCTGCCCAACTTAACCGAATTGCCGGTCAGAAAGCCATCATAGCTCAGCTTGGTAGAGGTAACTTGAATAGGGTCGACGGTGTTTTTGGTCTGGAACCAGTTGCCCTGCGGGTAAAGGTTGCCCACGGGATAGTCGAAAGTCTCGGTCAGGAGCACCTCGGCCGAGGCAGGCGCCGATGCGAGCAGTGCGGCAGCCATCACGGCCGCGCCGGCAACTCCACGGCGAAAGCTAAAACTGTAATTTTTCATCATAATGAATGCGATAATTATATAAATTTCCGACAAATTTACACATTTTTACCCAAACTGCCAACAAAATGCTAATTTTTAAGTAAAATACTACCCGATGAACCATTCGTGGGGATTGCTTGTTTTTAAAGAAATTTTACTATCTTTGAGGTGCCTTAACAGGCTCAATTCTATTGGAACCAAAAATAACCATATAAAACGTTTTATATAAAAACCTATGAGATTCAAGCTTTTAATGCTCTTGACCCTCATTTGTGCGCTCCCATCGCTGGCTCAATCGGCTGCAGTGACGGGCACGCTCGTCGATGAGTACACGGGAGCACCCCTGACGGGGGCAACAGTGATGTTGCGCGAACAGGGCCTGCGGGCCGTAACCGGCCCTTCGGGCAAGTTTACCATCAACAACGCCAACCCCGGCAGCGACTATCTGCTGGCAATGGCCTTTGGCTACAACGACAGCGAAACCGCTGTTGACCTCGTTAACGGCAAGACAGTTGACCTCGGCTTTGTGAAGCTGGCCAACGCCGACAATCTCAGCGACTTCTATGAAGAGCAGCAGGATATGCTTTTCGACGAGCAAGCCCTCGACGACGAAGAGTCGACCGCCCAGACCATCAATGCCCTGACCGGCGCGAGTGACAATATCTATTACAACGCGTCGAACTATAACTTCTCGAACATGTATTTCCGCTTCCGCGGCTACGACTCGCAATATCAGACCACCTACATCAACGGCATGAATATGAACGACCCCATCCGCGGCCGCTTCAACTATTCGAGCCTCGGCGGCATGACATCGCGCGCATTCCGCAACCGCACCACCTCGATAGGCCTCGGCGCCGCCGACTATGGCTTCGGCAACGTGGGCGGTTCGAGCAACATATCGACCATCACCTCGGACTATGCCCCCGGCTTCAACGGCTCGGTGGCCTATACCAACTCCAACTATATGCTCCGCGCCATGGCCACCTATGCCACCGGCATCAACCGCCACGGCTGGGGCCTGACCGTAAGCGCCGTGGGCCGCTGGGCCAACGAGGGCGTGATCGAAGGCACGTTCTATAACAGCGCAGGCCTCTTTATCAGCGCCGAAAAGGTGTTTAACACCAACCACTCGCTCACTCTCACGGCCTATGGCGCCCCGACCCAGCGCGCCACCGCGTCGGCCACATATCAGGAAGCCTACGACCTGGCCGACAACAACCTCTACAACCCCAACTGGGGCTGGCAGGACGGCAAAAAGCGCTCGTCGCGCATCGTCGAGACATTCGACCCCACCGCCATGCTCAACTGGATTTACGACAACCACCGCGGCACCCGCGTCAACACCGGCGCAATGTTCCGCTCGGTCTACTATTCGAGCTCGGCACTGAACTGGTACAACGCCGCCGACCCGCGCCCCGACTACTACCGCAACCTCCCCTCGAACTTCTATGTCAACGGCGAACCCACGGCACAGAGCGAACTCATTGCCGAACTCTGGCGCACCGATGAAGACGTGCGTCAGCTCAACTGGGACCGTCTGGTTCAGGCCAACCAGCTCAACAATATCACCAACCAGTCGCTGAGCGAGGAAGACCAGATTGGTTCGAGCTACATTCTTGAAAACCGCGTGAACCACAGCCTGCAGTTCCAGCTGGCATCGAGCGTGAACCACCGCCTCAACTCCTATATGACCCTCCAGGGCGGCGCTAACGTGAGCTACACCGCAGCCAACTACTACAAGAGCATCCGCGACCTGCTGGGCGGCGAATTCTGGCTCGACGTCGACCCCTACTCGCAGCGCGACATGACCGTGGTGCCCGACAATATGCAGAACGACCTCGACAACCCCAACCGCCGCGTTGGCAAGGGCGACAAGTTCGGCTATGACTACACCCTCCACGCCACCAAAGCCGGCGCCTGGATCCAAAACCGCATCACCCTGCCCCAATGGGACATCAACTACGCCCTGCAGATGGGCTACACCCAATTTCACCGCACCGGCCATATGCGCAACGGTCGCGCGCCCAAAAACTCGCTCGGCGCAGGCAAGACCCACACCTTCACCGAAGGCGCGGTCAAGGCCGGAGCAACCTGGAAAATCGACGGCCGCAACTACCTGATGGCCCACGCCGAATATGGCAGCCACGCCCCCATGATTGAAAACGTCTACATCTCGCCCCGCATCAAGGACGATGTTATCGACAATCCGCAAAGCGAGCGCATTCTCAGCGTTGACCTCACCTATGGCTTCAACTACCGCAAGCTGCGCGGCTCGATCACGGTTTACGACACCGACTTCTATGGCGCAACCGAGCGCTTCTCGTTCTACGACGACAACAACTCGGCCTTCACCAACTACGTGATCAGCGACGTGCACCGCCGCAACGTGGGCGTTGAACTCGGCCTGGCCTATAAGATCATCCCCTCGCTGACTGCAACCTTTGCCGGAACCGTGGCCTCATATCGCTACAAAAACAACCCCGAAGGCACACGCTCGTTTGAAAACGGTATGCTTGAAGACATGACCCAGACCGTTTATCTGAAAAACTACCGCGTTGGCGGCACCCCGCAGCAGGCCTACAGCATCGGCCTTGACTGGGCGGCCCCCAAGCAGTGGTTCCTCGGCATCACCGCCAACTGGATGCGCGACAGCTACGTGAAGCTCGCTCCGGTTTATCACGAAGAGCAGCCCACGCTCTGGGAATCATTCCCCACCCAGGCTGAAGCCATTGCCAAGCAAAAAGAGATTTCGCGCCAGCAGAAAATGAACAATGCCTTCGCGCTCAACCTCTCTATAGGCAAGCTCATCTACATCAACCGCAAGGTGTCCATGAACTTCAACCTCAACCTCGAGAACATCACCAACAACCGCAAGATACAGACCTACGCCTACCAGCAGGGCCGCTTCGACTACTCGAACTACGACGCCGCCAAGTATCCCAACAAGTACTTCTACGCCCAGGGCATCAAGGTGTATCTCAACGTCGGCGTACGCTTCTAATCTTAACGACTAATCAGATAACCCAACATGAATATTTCAAAATATCTGCTCCCGTTAGCGCTCGCCGGACTGATGACCGCGTGCGACTCGTGTGACCTGGAGCCCGTTATACCCCCGGTTGAAGCCCCCGAAGGCATTGAGCTGCCCGAGGCCAATATGACCATTCTTGAATTCAAGCAGCAATATTGGTCGAGCGAACAGCGCAACATTCAACAGATCGGCCTCACCGACGAAGGCGACTCAATCATTCTGCGCGGCCGCGTTGTGTCGACCGACGTTACCGGCAACCTCTACAAAAAGCTTGTGATTGTTGACGAAACCGCCGCCGTTGAATTTGAAGTCAACGAAAACGATGTGTATCGCAACTATCCCTACGGCGCCGAGGTAGTGGTCAACGTTACGGGCCTACATGCCGGTATGAATCAGAACTACCTGATTGTAGGTGCCCCCGAATCAGGCTATAACTACCCCCGCAACATCAAGGAAGAAACCTTCAAGGCCGCGGCCAAAACCAGCGGATGGCCCCAGCCCGCTCTGGTTCAACCCATCGAGGTAGACCTCGACTTCCTCAACTCGGTCAAAGGCGACATAACCGCCCGCCAGGAGTGGCAGAGCCTGCTCGTGAAGGTGAGCGATGTTGAATTCGAGGCCGCAGGCCAGGAATTCGCTCCCACCAGCTCAACCACCGAAAGCCGCTATGTGCGCTCGGCCGACGGCAAGCGTCTGATTGTGCGCTTCAGCGGCCGCTCATCGTTTGCCCACAAAATCATCCCCTCGGGCAAAGGCGAAGTTACCGGTATTCTCAGCTTCTATGGCTCTGAATGGCAGCTCGTGCCCTGCGACCTGACCGACCTGGTGGGCTTTGAAGCCGCAGGCAATCGCCCCGAACCGGTTGGCGACGGCTCGAAGCAGAACCCCTATGACGTGGCCACTGCAATGACCAAATCGGGCAGCGCCTGGGTCAAGGGCTACATTGTTGGCGCCATGAACACCACCGACCAAAACAACTACGTGTTTGAGGCAACGGCCCCCTTCACCGTGGCCGCCAACGTTTATATCGCCGCCAAGCCCGACGAGACCAACACCTCACAGATGATGCCCGTGCAGCTGGTAAACGGCACAGACGTGCGCAACGCAGTAAACCTCAAGGATAACCCCGCCAACATCGGCAAGGAAGTGATGCTCTTCGGCTCGATTGAATCATACTTCAAGCAGCCCGGCATCAAGAACACAACCGCCGCCATTATCAACGGCACTGAAATCGGCGACGGCGGCAGCGCCTCTCCCGACCCCACGCCCGGAGTAACCGAAAGCTTTGTGCGCGCCAACGCGATTGCAAACGGCAAATACATCATATGGTCAGAAAACATTATCGGCACAGCCTTTGGCGACGGCTTCAACTACGGTTGGCTCAAAACCACACCCTGCACCCCCGCAGCCGATGGCAAAATCTCAGCTTCGACCGATAACCTCTTTACCTTCACCCAGGAGGCAAAAGGCTGGACCATTGCCGACAGCCACGGCCAGTATCTCTATCAATCAGGAACCTACGACTCATTCCAGCTGAGCAAGGACCCCGATATGAGCAGCGACTACACCTACTGGACCATCACAACCGGCACCGACGGCAACTTCGTGATTGTCAACGTGGCAACCGGCAAGACAATACGCTTCGACTCTCAATACAACAGCTTCGGAGCTTATGCCGACGCCACCCGCGGCAGCAACATCTATCTCTATCAATCAGCCAAATAAGCTAAGCAATGAAACTCAATATATTCAAATCTCTTGCCGCAGCCGGCGCTATTATGCTTGGCGCTACGGCTCTGACGGGATGCCAGGACCACTTCGACGACTGGGACCTCGGTGCCCCCGTAGCCCAAAACAAGGCCAACATCTCGATTTATGATTTCAAAAAAATCTTCTGGCAGGACAGTGAGAACTACTGCGTTGAGATTCCCGCCCGCGAAGATGGCTCGCACTATATTGTGAGCGGCCGCGTGATTTCGTCTGACGAACAGGGCAACGTGTTCAAAAACCTCTACATTCAGGACGAAACCGCAGCGCTGACCTTCAGCATCAACCAATATAACATCTACGCCACCAACCGCATAGGCCAGGAAATCGTGGTTGACCTCACCGGCCTGCACTGCGGCCGCTTTGCCGGACTGTTCCAGATCGGCGCAATTGACTTCGACGACAAAACCGGCGATGCCGGCACAACCTTCATGGCTCCCGAAGTCTTCAACCTCCACCGCGAATATAACGGCTACCCCGAGCCCGAAAAAATCGACACCCTGCTGATTACAGACATTTCGTCAGACGCAAGCGACCTGCTCAAATGGCAGGGTCAGCTCGTGAGAATCAACAACGTCACCTTTGCCAACGCCAACAACCCCCAGGACAATCTGCTTTGCAATGAGTATCACTCAAGCGGCTATAACCAGTCTATCACCGGCGATTTCGGCTCGGTCAACCTCCGCACCTCGGGCTACTCGACCTTCTGGAACACGAAGCTGCCCACCAAGGCGTGCGACGTGGTCGGCATTCTGGGCTACTACAACAACGATTTCCAGATTCTGCTCAACGACATCAATGGCCTCATGAACATCGGCGATCCCACCGCCGAAGGCATCAAGACCAAGCCCTACACCGTTGAGAGAGCCATTGAACTCTCGGCCGCCGACAATACCATCGGCTGGGTCAAGGGCTACATCGTAGGCACCCTCAAGCCTGAGGTAACCACCGTAAGCTCCGACAACGACATACAGTGGATCGGCTCCGAACCCTTCATCATGGACAACTACCTGGTGATCGCCCCCACCCCCGACGTGCGCGACTACACCAAGTGCCTGCTCGTGCCCATCACCGCCGGCTCCGCACTCTACACCTACGGCAACCTGGCCGACCACCCCGAACTGGCCGGACGCACCCTCAACATCCGCGGCCGCTTCAGCGTTTCGATGGGTATGGCCTACCTTGCCGCCAACGACGGCACCGCCCCCACCTTCCAAATCGAGGGAGTCGACGTGCCCGGCAGCGACGAACCCGAAGTGACCGAAGGCGACGGCTCGGAAGCCAGCCCCTACAACGTGGCCCAGGGCATTGCCCACGTAGGCGAGACCAACAAATGGGTCAAAGGCTACATTGTCGGCGCGATGAACACCTCCGACTCGAGCAACTACGTGTTTGAGGTAACCGCCCCCTTCACCGTGGCCGCCAACGTCTACATTGCCGACAAGGCCGACGAAACCAACACCACCAAAATGATGCCCGTGCAGCTCAGCGCAGGCTCGGCCACCCGCACCGCCGTGAACCTCAAGGACCATCCCGAAAACTTCGGCAAGGTGGTGGCCGTGTGTGGCTCGCTCGAAAACTACTTCAAGCAGCCCGGCCTGAAATCGCCCACAGCCTATAAACTCGACGGCCAGGGCGGCGACACCCCCACCCCGCCGGCAACCGGCGGTTCGGGCACCGGCACGGCAGCCGACCCCTACAACGTGGCCGCAGCCATTGCCCGCAACGGCGAAACCGACAAATGGGTCAAGGGCATCATTGTTGGCACAATGAACTCCAACAATAACTACACCCTCGAGGTAACCGCCCCCTTCTCGGTGGCCTCCAACGTCTACATTGCCGACAACGCCTCGGAAACCGACACCAAGAACATGCTGCCCGTGCAGCTCGTGGCCGGCACCGCCGTGCGCACCGCCGTGAACCTTATTGACCACCCCGAAAACATCGGCAAGGAACTCAGCGTCTGCGGCGCGCTTGCAACCTACTTCCAGCAAACCGGCCTGAAATCGCCCACCGACTATAAACTCGGCAGCCAGGGCGGCGACACCCCCACTCCGCCCGTTGAAGTCGGCTCAGGCTCAGGCACTGAAACCGACCCCTATGACGTGACCGCCGCCATTGCCCGCACCGGCGAAAGCGGCAAGTGGGTCAAAGGCTACATTGTCGGCGCCCTCAACTCAGCCGCCAACTATAGCCTTGAGGTAACGGCACCCTTCACCGTGGCCGCCAACGTTTGCATCGCCGCCGACGCCAACGAGACCGACCCCGCCAAGATGCTCCCCGTGCAGCTGCCCGGCAGCTCGGCCATCCGCACGGCGGTTAACCTCGTTGACCACGCCGACAACATCGGCAAGGAACTCAGCGTCTGCGGCTCGCTCGCAACCTACCTGCAGCGTCCCGGCCTGAAGTCGCCCACCGACTTCAAGCTCTGAGCTCCACACCAACCCCGAAACTCCCCTAAGCGAGTCAGGCCCCCGGCCCGACTCGCTTTTTTCATCAAAAAATGAGGGGAGATGCGGTTGTTAGCGATTTTTTTTGTATATTTGCGCGATAATTTGAAGTGTTATAACCATATAAAAAGCAAATGAATCCGATCAAGAAAACCATCGCGCTGCCCGACGGCCGCGAGATTACGCTCGAGACCGGCAAACTTGCCAAGCAGGCCGATGGAGCGGTAGAGCTGCGCATGGGCAACACCATGCTTCTTGCCACCGTTGTTTCGGCCAAAGAGGCCGGCGAGGGCGTGGACTTCATGCCCCTGACAGTGGAGTACAAAGAGAAATTCTCGTCAAACGGCCGTTTCCCCGGCGGTTTCCTCAAGCGCGAGGGCCGCGCCAGCGACTATGAAATCCTGACCTCACGCCTGTAGACCGCGTGCTCCGTCCCCTCTTCCCCGACAACTACCACGCCGACACCTTCGTGCAGGTGACCATGTATAGCGCCGACGGCGTTGACGCTCCCGACGCTCTGGCCGGCCTCGCCGCATCGGCAGCCCTGGCTGTGAGCGACATCCCCTTCAACGGCCCGATCTCCGAAGTGCGCGTGGCCCGCGTCAACGGCGAGTGGGTGATCAACCCCACTTTCGACCAGATGGAGCGTGCCGACATCGAGCTTATGGTAGGTGCTACCTACGACAACATCATGATGGTGGAGGGCGAGATGAACGAAGTGAGCGAGCAGGTTCTGCTCGACGCTCTGAAGGCTGCCCACGAAGCCATCAAGGGCCAATGCCTGGCCCAGCTCGAACTGGCCAAGGAGGTCAATAACGCCAAGCGCGAATACTGCCACGAAGTCAACGACGAAGAGCTCCGCAAGGACGTGCACGACAAGTGCTACGACAAGGCTTACGCCATCGCCAAGCCGGCTGCGCCGACAAGCACTGGCGCGCCGACAGCTTCGACGCCATCTGCGACGAATATATCGAATCGCTCCCCGAAGAGGAGCGCGAGGAGAAGGCTCCGCTGGTGAAGCGCTACTATCACGACGTCGAGAAAGAGGCTATGCGCCGCTGCGTGCTCGACGAGGGTATCCGCCTCGACGGCCGCAAGACCAACGAGATCCGCCCCATCTGGTGTGAGGTTGACTATCTGCCCGGCCCCCACGGATCGGCCGTCTTCACCCGCGGCGAGACCCAGGCCTCGCCACCGTGACCCTCGGCACCAAGCTCGACGAAAAGATCGTCGACGACGTTCTGAACCAGGGCCACGAGCGCTTCCTGCTTCACTACAACTTCCCGCCCTTCTCCACCGGCGAAGCCCGCGCCCGCGCGGCGTAGGCCGTCGCGAAGTGGGCCACGGCAACCTGGCCCACCGCGCCCTGAAGCGCATGTTCCCCGATGATTTCCCCTATGTTACCCGCGTGGTGAGCGACATCCTGGAGAGCAACGGCTCAAGTTCGATGGCTACTGTTTGCGCCGGCACCCTCGCGCTGCTCGACGCAGGTGTGAAGATGAAACGCCCCGTGGCCGGCATTGCCATGGGTCTGATTTCCGACGGCCAGAAATATGCTGTGCTCTCCGACATTCTCGGCGACGAGGACCACCTCGGCGACATGGACTTCAAGGTGACCGGCACCACCAACGGTATCACCGCCACCCAGATGGACATCAAGTGCGACGGCCTCAGCTACGAGATTCTTGAGAAGGCTCTCATGCAGGCCCGCGAAGGCCGCCTGCACATCCTCAACATCATCAACGAGACCATCCCCGCTCCCCGCGAGGACTACAAGCCCCACGTGCCCCGCATCGTGACTATGCTTATCCCGAAAGATCTTATCGGCGCTGTGATCGGCCCGGGCGGAAAGATTATCCAGGGTATCCAGGAAGAGAGCGGAGCCACTGTGTCAATCGAGGAAATTGCTGAAGGCGGACACATCGAGGTGGCCGCATCCAACAAGGACTCTATCGACAAGGCTTTGGCTATGATCAATGCCATCGTGGAGCTTCCCGAAGAGGGCAAGGTGTACACCGGCAAGGTGATGACCATCCAGGATTTCGGCGCATTCGTGAGTTCATGCCCAACCGCGACGGCCTGCTCCACATCTCTGAAATCTCATGGGACCGCCTGCCCGACATGGAGGCACCGGCCTCAAGGAGGGCGACGAAGTGAGGTGAAACTCATCGAGATCGACAAGAAGACAGGCAAGTATCGCCTGTCGATGCGCGCCCTGCAGCCCAAGCCCGAAGGCTGGGTTGAGCGTCCCCGCGAACCGCGTCGCCCCCGTGGCGAAGGCGGCGAGGGTGGTGAACGCCGTGAGCGTCGCGACCGTGGCGACCGCGGACCCCGCAGCCCGCGCACTCCGCGCCGCGACTGATCCGCGCCCATTATAAAAAGCAACTCCAAGCCGGAGCAAGCCCCCGAGGCCTGCTCCGGCTTTTTTGCAGGGTTGCAAAAAATGATTATATTTGCAGAGTGAACACAAAAATTGAAATTAAGCGCAACGCCGAGGTAGGCCATCTGGCCACGTTTGGCGTGGCAGCCAGGGCCGCGGCCTTGGCAATATGGCACAATGCCGCAGACTTGGCCGCGATAGTGGAAATGGATGAACTGCCGCGCCCGCTGAAGGTGATAGGAGGCGGCAGCAATCTGCTTTTTACCGGCGATTTCGGCGGCACTCTGCTGTTGCGCTCAGGCCGGCCGCAAGCCGGCATCGACGGGCTCACCGTAAAGGCCGATGCCCACATTGAGCTCGACCGCCTGTGTGAGCTGACGGCCGGTGCAGGGCTGCGCGGTATGGAGAATCTGAGCGGCATTCCGGGCACTCTCGGCGGCGCTCTGGTGCAAAACGCCGGGGCCTACGGGGCCGAAACCGGCTCACTGCTTAAAAACGCCCTGCTATTTGACCTTGAGAGCGCGCGTACGCTCGTTGTTGACCGCGAATGGATGCAATATGCCTATCGCAGCTCGCGGCTCAAGGAATCGGGCGGACGCTATGTCATTGTTGAGGCCGAGCTGACGCTGAACAGCGCCGACACCCCGGCGAATCTCGACTATGGCAACCTGCGCGCAATGTCGGGCAGCGACAATCCCTCGCCGCAGGCGGTCAGAGAGATTGTCAGGCAGGTGCGCGCCTCAAAACTCCCCGACCCGGCCTCGGTGGGCTCGGCAGGCTCATTTTTCCGCAATCCGGAGGTTGACGCCGCGAAACTCACCCCGGAGATGCCGCGCTATGACCTTGGCAACGGGCTCTACAAGGTGCCCGCCGCGTGGCTCATTGACCACGCCGGCATGAAAGGAAGCGCCGCAGGAGGCGCATCAACATGGCCCACGCAGCCCCTTGTCATAGTCAACACTCAGGGCACTGCATCGGCCGCCGATATTCTTGAGCTCGAACATAAAATAGTCAGCGCCGTGAGCGAGCGCTTTTCCATAACCTTAATTCCCGAAGTGGAACATTTATGAGCAAATTCATTATCGAGGGCGGACACCCTCTGAGCGGCACAATCACCCCGAAAGGTGCCAAAAACGAGGCGTTGCAGGTTATCTGCGCCACTCTGCTGACCAACCGCGAGGTTGAAATCGACAATATTCCCGAGATTCTCGACGTGCGCAATCTCATTGACCTGCTCAGCTGCATGGGCGTCAGGGTCACCCGCCGCGGCCAGGGCAGTTACACCTTCTGCGCCGAAACGCTCAACGCCGAGTTTGTCAACAGCCGCGAATATGTGAGCCGCTGCGCCGGATTGCGCGGCTCCGTGCTGCTTGTGGGGCCGCTGCTCGCACGTCTAGGCAAGGCTTACTTTCCCAAGCCCGGGGGCGACAAAATCGGCCGGCGCAAAGTCGACACCCACATCCAGGGTATGCTCAATTTAGGCGCCACAATGGAATATTGCCCCAAGCTTGAGGCATTCCTGCTTACTGCCCCCGCCGAGGGGCTCAGAGGGGCTGAAATGCTGCTCGACGAGGCCTCTGTGACCGGCACGGGCAACATTGTCATGGCCGCGGCGCTGGCCGGCGGAGTGTCGCGCATCTATAACGCCGCCTGCGAGCCCTATGTGCAGCAGCTGTGCCGCCTGCTCGTAAAGCTCGGCATTGAGGTTGAAGGCATATCAAGCAACCTTCTCACGGTCCACGGCATCGGTGCGCCCCACAGCGAGCGCAGCGCCACCCACCGCGTGCTCCCCGACATGATCGAGGTAGGCAGCTTCATAGGCATGGCCGCGCTGACCCAGAGCCCGCTCACCATCAAGGATGTATCGTATGACAACCTCGGCATCATACCCGAAAGTTTCAGGCGCCTTGGCGTCAAGGTTGAACAGCAGGGCGACGACATATATGTGCCCGCCCAGGAGAGCTATGTGATTGAAACCGCCCTCGACGGCTCGATCATGACCATTGCCGATGCGCCGTGGCCCGGACTCACCCCCGACCTCCTGAGCGTGATGCTCGTGGTCGCCACCCAATGCCGCGGATCGGTGTTGATCCATCAGAAGATGTTTGAGAGCCGCCTGTTCTTTGTCGACAACCTCATTGACATGGGCGCGCAGATTATACTCTGTGACCCCCACAGAGCCGTTGTAATAGGCCATGACCATCAGTTCTGCCTGCGGCCTAACAATATGACCTCGCCCGACATCCGCGCCGGCATAGCGCTTCTGATCGCGGCGCTGTCGGCCAAGGGCACGAGCGTTATCGACAACATCCAGCAGATTGACCGCGGCTATGAAGACATTGAAGGCCGACTCACAGCCCTCGGAGCAAAAATAATGCGCCACGACTGATGAGCACACTCCTGGCAAAATATACCTGGCTGGTCGACACGATGCGGCGCTCGGGGCGCATGACGCGCGCCGAAATCAACCGCCGCTGGCGCGACAGCGACCTGAGCAACGGCGAGGATATGCCGCGCCGCACGTTCTATAATTACCGTAATGCGGTGCTCAACCTTTTTGGCGTGGAGATTCTCTACGACAATTCCACCGCCGAATATTACATTGAAAACGAATCGTCTGACCGCCACGGCTCAGACAATGTGACCGACTGGCTGCTCAATTCGGCCGCAATGAGCGGAATGCTGAGCGACGCCCGCGCAATATCAGACCGCATATTCCTGGAGCAGGTGCCCTCGGCCCGCAATAATCTCTCGCCGATGATCGAGGCCATCAAATCGGAGCGCACAATCAGGTTTTCATACCATCCGTTCACGCGGTCGCGCCCCACTTCGGGAATAGTTCTCGAGCCGTATCTGCTGAAGCTGTTCAGGCAGCGATGGTATGTGGCGGGACGCAACGTCGGCGAAGGCAAGCTCAAGACCTATGCCCTTGACCGCATCAGCGACCCCGAGCTCACGGGCGACACCTTCGTGATGCCGGCCGATTTCGACCCCCAGGAATACTTCAGATACAGCTTCGGCATTGTGGTCGACAGCTCGCAGCCGCGCCGCGTGACGCTGCGCGCCGATTCGCGCCAGGCCAAGTATCTGCGCGCCCTGCCGCTGCACCCCTCGCAGCAGGAAATGGTTCACGATGACTTCTCGATCTTCACCTATAACCTGCTTCTGACCCCCGACTTTCTGCGCGAGTTGATGAGCCTGGGGCCCGATGTGAAGGTGCTGGCTCCGCCCGAATTGCGGTCGCTGCTCTGCGCCCGCCTGCGCGAAACCCTGGCGCTTTACTGAGCAAACAAATGGGCAACCTCGCGGTTGCCCAAAAGCTTCAAATACACAATTATCTATAAAACAACTATTTTGCGGTAGCAGAGAGGTTGTTAAATCTCTCATTCGCAAATATACATAAAGAAAAATCAAATGTATAACATATTTAGTTAATATATCTTAAATGCGGTAAAATATTCCAATTTTTCGTTATATTTGCGGGTGTTAATCTACTTTTAAACCAATTTATGATAGAATCTGTTTCGCTCCGTCAGATGCAGCGACTGCATGAGATTGCCCGCTACGACACCGCAATCAACGGTCAAGACTATGTCTACGTGCACATTACCCCCGAAAGCAATCACAGCGAGGACCTTCAGAAGGCTATCCGCTTTAACGGTATGATTATATTCGTGATTCGCTCCGGACGGATTTCGGTGACGGTCAATATGGAAAGAATCAATCTGTCGGCAAACCAGATGCTCATAACCGGAGCAAATTCAATCATTACAATTGACCCTGATTCTATCGACAATCTCGACGGATACACGCTGTTTGTGAGCGATGAATTTATCCACGACCTGAATTTTGAGATTGTGATTCTCAACAACCTGCCCATCGCGTCACACCGGTCGCCCCTGTGCGCTCTCGAACCCGAGGCAGTTGAGCACCTGATTGCCTATATGGAGCTGCTCGACATGAACGTGAGGCGCAACACCGCCGAAGGCGACGACCTTTTTGCCAAAAGCATTTCGCGCTCGCTACTCACGGCCACGCTCTATCAGATTATGATAAATTCGCTTCATCGCAAGCCGCTGCCCGCCGATAACTTTGAAGAGCCAGAACACACCCGCCCACGCTCGCGACGGATGCTCTACACCCACGAGTTCGTAAGACTGGTGCGTAAAAACTTCCGCACCCAGCACGCCGTGGGATTCTACGCCAACAAACTCTGCATATCGCCAAAATATCTCTCGCTGGTGGTGAAAGAGAGCACCGGGCGCACCGCTGCCGAGATTATCGACGAGTATCTGCTTCTTGAGGCCAAGAACCTGCTCAGATTCTCGGGCAAGAACATACAGCAGGTGGCCTACGAGCTGAATTTCCCGAACCAGTCGTCGTTCGGAAAATATTTCAAACATCTGACCGGAATGAGCCCTTCGGAGTTTCAGAATTCTTAAAAAATACGCCATCAATCGTCCGCGAGTCCGCAAAAATTCAATTCTCGCGGGGTCAAAAGCGGCTATTTTTAACCGCAACAGATTGATTTTCGGCAAATTGCGAATGTTTTTGACAATAAATGAATTTTTGTCAGAAAAATTGCGTAACTTTGGCCTGCTAAAATTTGGGACAGCCCCGAAATCAACACGCTATTTTTATGACTATCAACTGGTTAACCGAAAATGTTGAGTTCCCGGAGGTGATTGAAAAGTCAATTGCAGAGGCCTGGCTGGCAAAAGTGGCCGCGGCCCACGGCAAATTGCCGGGACAGCTCACCTATATACTCACCGACGACGAAGGGATTCTGAGGGTGAACCGTGAATTTCTGAATCACGACTACTACACCGACATCATAACATTTGACTATTCGAAACGCGGAATGGTCAACGGCGACATTTACATATCGCTCGACACCGTGGCCTCAAATGCAGAGCAATTTGGCCAGAACCCGATTCGCGAACTCCACCGGGTGCTCGCCCACGGGCTGCTTCACCTCTGCGGCATCAACGACAAAGGTCCCGGCGAGCGTGAAATAATGGAACGCCACGAAGATGAGGCACTTGAAATTCTTGCTGAGATGCTATGAAATTTGACTTTGACGTAATAGTGGTAGGCGCCGGCCACGCAGGCTGCGAGGCGGCACGCACGGCGGCGCTGACGGGCTGCAGCACCCTGCTCATCACTATGGATCTGAACAAAATTGCGCAAATGAGCTGCAACCCGGCCATAGGCGGCATAGCCAAGGGGCAGATTGTGCGCGAAATCGACGCGTTCGGCGGCGCAATGGGGCTCGTGACCGATGCCGCAAGCATTCAATTCAGAATGCTCAACCGCAGCAAAGGCCCCGCAATGTGGAGCCCGCGCGCCCAGGCTGACCGCATGGCCTTTTCGGCGCTGTGGCGCCGGGAGCTCGAGCAGACACCGAATCTGTTTATGTGGCAGGACTCTGCCACTGAGCTGATAACCGACGGCAACAGGGTGTGTGGCGTGAAAACCGCCTGGGGAGTGACTTTCAGCGCCAAAGCCGTGGTGCTCACCAACGGCACTTTTCTCAATGGCCTGATGCACGTGGGGCGCGCGCAGATTCGCGGCGGCCGCGTGAGCGAGCCCTTCTCAACCGGCCTGACCGAACAGCTTCGCACTCTTGGATTTGAAAGCCAGCGTATGAAAACGGGCACTCCGGTGCGTCTGGATGCCCGCACCATAGATTTCAGCCTCTGCACACGCCAGGACGGGGATGCCACGGCCGACAAATTCTCGTATCTGCCCGAAAGTTGCCGCACTCTGAGGCAGCTGCCCTGCTGGAGCACTAAAACGAACCCAGAAACCCATGGCATTCTGCGTGAGGGACTCCCCGACTCACCGCTCTACAATGGCCAGATCCAAAGCATCGGACCGCGCTATTGCCCCAGCATCGAAACGAAAATCGTGACTTTTGCCGATAAAGACGAGCATCACCTGTTTTTGGAGCCCGAAGGCGAAAACACCACCGAATATTATCTCAACGGCTTCTCGTCATCGCTGCCATTCGACGTGCAGATGCGCGCCCTCCACACCATTCCGGCGCTACGCAATGTGCAGATTCTGCGCCCCGGCTATGCGATAGAATATGACTTCTTCCCGCCTACGCAGCTCTATCACACGCTTGAAACGCGCCTGATTCACGGTCTTTACTTTGCCGGACAGATCAATGGCACCACCGGATATGAAGAGGCCGCAGGCCAGGGACTTATTGCCGGACTCAACGCCTCGGCTGCGGTCAGAAGCGTGGAACCGCTCACACTCGGGCGCGATGAGGCATACATCGGCGTGCTGATAGACGACCTCGTGACAAAGGGCGTAGACGAGCCTTACCGAATGTTCACCTCGCGCGCCGAATACCGCATACTGCTGCGCCAGGACGATGCCGACTCCCGGCTCACCCCGGCCGGCCATAGATATGGCCTCGCCTCCGACCGCCGCCTCGAGCTGCTGCGCACCAAAGAAGCCCAAATCGAAACACTCACCGCCGACCTTCGCGCAGCCTCGCTCAAGGCCGACGATGTCAACACCCTGCTGAACGAAATAGACTCGGCCCCGGTGCGCCAGAGCGTGCGCGCCGCCGATGTGCTGCTCCGCCCCGGCATGGATATGGCCCTGCTGAGCCGTCTGCTTCCCGGACTCGACAACTACAGCGAGGAGGTGCGTCAGGCCGTGGAGATAAGACTGAAATATGCCGGTTATATTGACCGCGAGCGGCAGCTTGCCGAGCGTATGACCCGCATAGACCACATCACGCTGGGCAACAAACTCGACTATAACAGCATAACAGCGCTGTCGACCGAAGCCCGCCAGAAACTCACCGCGATGCAGCCCGAGACGGTTGGGCGTGCAAGCCGCATCCCGGGCGTGTCGCCGGCCGACATCAATGTGCTGCTCCTGATGCTGGGCAAATGAATTGTTTCACGTGAAACACTCCTAAACAACGAATATCCAAATAATTAACAACTTCAAGTTTAAGCAATGGAATATATTAAGAAACACATTCGGGAGGTACAGGACTTCCCCACCAAGGGTGTGAACTTCTATGACCTGACCACGGCCTTTAAAGACCCCCGCGCGCTCCACATCATCGGCTGGGACCTTGCACAACTCTATCGCGACAAGGGCGTGACCAAGGTTGTGGGAATCGAAAGCCGCGGCTTCATCGGAGGCTCTATCCTGGCGTTTGAAATCGGCGCAGGCTTCGTGCCCTGCCGCAAGCCCGGCAAACTTCCGGCCCACACCATTTCGGCCACCTACGACAAAGAATATGGCAAAGACACCATTGAAATCCACGCCGATGCAATCGGGCCCGACGACATTGTGGTGATTCACGATGACGTGCTGGCCACCGGCGGCACAATGGCCGCAGCCTATGAACTGGTAAAATCAATGAACCCCAAAAAGATCTACGTGAACTTCATCATTGAACTATCTGCCCTGAAAGGGCGCGACAAGCTGCCTGCCGATGCAGAGGTAACCAGCCTCATAACCTACTAAAATCTCGCAAAATTGAAGCACCGTAAATCTGCGGAGCTGCACGCGAAGATTGCACTGATGCCCTCGACGCCTGGTGTTTACACCTACTACGACGCCGAGGGCACGGTGATTTATGTGGGCAAGGCCAAGAATCTGAAGCGCCGCGTCAGCTCCTACTTCAACCGCACGCACGACCGCTTGCGCACCAATCTGCTGGTGCGCGCCATCGCCGATATGAGCTATATCGTGGTGCCCACCGAGCAGGACGCCCTCAACCTCGAGAACTCGATGATCAAGGAGTATCAGCCGCGCTACAACGTGCTGCTCAAGGACGACAAGTCCTATCCCTGGATCGTGGTGACCAACGAGTATATCCGCGCGTGTTCATGACCCGCGAGCGGCATCAAGGACGGCTCGAAATACTATGGCCCATATACCGACCTGGGCTCGGCCAAGGCTGTGCTGAACCTGATTCACGAGCTCTACCCCATACGCAATTGCCGTCACGCCATCACTCCCGACTTTCTGCGCAGAGGCAAGGGAAGGCTTTGCCTTGAATATCATATGAAGAAATGCGGAGGCTGCTGCATAGGGGCAGTTGACGTGAAAGATTATACAGCAGACATTGAACGCATCAAAATGATTCTGCGTGGCGAGACGGGCACGCTGTTAAACCACCTGCGCAGCGAAATGGCACGCCTTGCCGAAGAGATGAAATTCGAGGAAGCCCACGAACTGAAAAAGAAATTCGACCTTATCGAGCGCTATCAGTCAAAGTCGGTAATCATCAGTCAAGTGCTTGACCAGATAGACGTGTTCGGCATCAGTGACGAGGGCGACAAGGACGTTTACATAAACTATATGCACGTGAGACGCGGGGCTGTGGTGCGCTCGCTCACGCTGCACTACACGCGCTCGCTCGATGAAGAATTGCCCGTGCTGCTGTCGTATGCCATCAACGAAATTCAGCAACGGTTCGGAACGAAGTTCGACGAGGTTGTTGTTGAGCTGAAACCCGAGATAGAACTGCCGGGGGTGACATTCACCATACCCCAGCGTGGCGACCGCGCAAAGTTGCTCGAGGTAAGCCGACGCAATGCCGCCCAAAGCCGCGCCGACGCTACTGCCCGGGCCGAGAAGCTCAACCCCGAGCAGCGCACAATGAGAGTGCTCACACGCATACAACAGGATTTCAGACTGCCTGAACTGCCCCGCCACATCGAATGCTTCGATAACTCAAACATCCAGGGAACAAATCCCGTGGCGTCGTGTGTGGTGTTCCGAAACGCCAAACCCGCAAAAAAAGACTACCGCCACTTCAAAATCCAGACGGTTGTGGGGCCCGACGACTTCGCATCGATGCGCGAAATAATAACGCGGCGCTACACCCGTCTGCTCCAGGAATCGCCCGACGATCTGCCCCAGCTCATCGTGGTCGACGGCGGCAAGGGGCAGCTGTCGGCCGCCGTCGAGGCCCTCGACGAGATGGGCCTGCGCGGCACCATAGCCGTGGTGGGCATAGCCAAGAGACTCGAGGAAATATACTTTCCCGGCGACTCGATTCCACTCTATGTCGACAAGAATTCCGAGACCCTGCGCGTGGTGCAGCAGCTGCGCGACGAGGCCCACCGTTTCGGCATCACATTTCATCGCGACCAGCGCAGCAAAGGCCAGACAGTCAGCGCTTTAGACAACATCGCGGGCATTGGTCCGAAGTCTAAAGAGCTGCTGCTCAAGAAGTTCCGTTCCGTTGCGAGAGTTAAAGCCGCCACAATCGAACAGCTAAGCGAACTGCTCGGCCCCTCAAAAGGGACCACACTGTATAAAACCCTTCATCCTGACAAACAATGAGTATAGACGAAAAATTCATGTGGCGCGCACTTGAACTGGCCAAGATGGGCGAAACGGGCGCCCACCCCAACCCGATGGTCGGCGCAGTGATCGTTAACTCCGCCGGCAAAATCATTGGCGAGGGCTACCACAAAAAGTGCGGTCAGGCCCACGCCGAGGTCAACGCGGTTGCAGATGCCCGTCGCCACGGTGCCGACCTCAGCGACTGTACCATTTACGTCAGCCTCGAACCGTGTGCGCATTATGGCAAGACGCCGCCCTGCGCCCAACTGATAATCGACTGCGGGATTCCCCGGGTAGTGGTTGGCACTGTTGACCCGTTTGCCAAAGTTCAGGGCCGCGGCATAGCGATGTTACGGGAAGCCGACATTGAAGTCACAGTGATGAGCGGAGCGGTTGCCGACGCATGCCGCGCCCTCAACCGGCGCTTTTTCACGGCCCACACCCTCCACCGCCCCTACGTTGCCCTGAAATGGGCCGAGACCGCCGATGGGTTCGTTGACTATGCGCGCACGTCGGCCAACGAGCCACCGCTGCGGATTTCATCGCCGGCCGGGCAGATTGCCGTTCACGCCTACCGCTCGACCTTCGACGCCATAGCCGTGGGCAAAAACACCCTTGCGCTCGACCGCCCGCGCCTCGATACCCGCCTGTGGCCGGGAGGGCGCGCTCCAAAGCGGGTTGAATTCACCCGCGGCGACCTGGCCGGGCAACTCGCGGCGCTTTATTCCGACGGCATCACGTCGATTCTCATTGAAGGAGGCCCCACGCTTCAGCAATCGTTTATCAACGCGGGGCTGGTCGACGAATATCGCATCGAGGTCCACCCCACCCTGCGCATCGGCTCCGGAATAAAATCTCCGAAAAAATGAACCTTTTATAATCAGGTGATGTTATAAAACCAAAGAGAAGGCATTTCAGGCTTTCATAAAAGGTCAAACCATCAACAACGATAACCTTCTCCTCGCCCCGGGTCCCCACCGACCCGGGGTTCTTTTTTAGCGATTTATTGGTTAAAAATATGAAATTTAGCGAGAGTTTGGCCGATTATTACTAAATTTGCAGCTTGAATAATTATAGACACAAGAATAATGAATCCATCATTGACTAAGTTCGTCATAGTTGCTTTGGCAGGTATCGCGGGTCTGTCGGCCTGTAAATCGTCTGACGACGAAACCGACAGCACCGACGTTTACAGCGCGGCCAACGCTTCGTCGAGCACTATGGTAACGTCGTTCAACATAAAGCCCAACACAAAGGTGCTGGCCAATCTCGACTCGGTGTTCTTTTCGATTGACCAGGTCAACGCCACGATATATAACGCCGATTCTCTGCCTTGGGGCACCGACGTGCGCAAGCTGGTTATGAACGTGGGGCTCCCCACCTCGGCATCGGCATCGGTGGTGATGCCCAGCCTCGAAAACGGCCAGAGCGTAACGGTTGAGCTAACCGACTCGATAAACTTTTCGGGCAACGGGGTGTGGCTACGCGTAACCTCGGCCGACGGCGACCGCGAGCGCGTATATTCGGTCAAGGTCAACGTTCACGCCTGCAATCCCGACTCGCTTCAATGGCAGGCAACGTCAACTCCCCTGCCCTGCTCCACCCTTGCGGGTTTCACGGAGCAAAGCACCGTTGCATTCAAAGGTCAGTTCCTGTGCATTGCGCGCAGCCCCGCTCAAACAATGCTTTACACCGCATCAAATCCTGCCGCCACGCAGTGGGATGCGATTGGCTTGACCGAGCTGGGCGATAGTGTGGTGCTGTCAACTCTGTCGGCATCGGCCGATGCGCTGTATGCGCTGTCGATAGACAACGATCTGCTCTGTTCAACCGATGGCCTGACGTGGAATAAAGTCGCCCTGGGCTGGGACCACCTCTACGGCGTTTACGGCTCAAATGCCGTTGGCGTGAAAGATGGCAAATGGATAACGTATCCCGACAACCGCACCGGCGCGATTCCGGACGGAATGCCCGTTGAAGGCACTTCGGCCTTATGGACATTCACCAACGACTGGGCCATTGCTCCGCAGGCGCTGTTTATCGGAGGCCGCGATGCCCAAGGCCGCCTGAGCACCAACGCCTGGGGTTTTGACGGCAACAACTGGACTCAGCTCAGCGGTATGATGAACTCCGATATGCTCCCCGCCGCGGAGGGTATGACTCTGTTTCCCTATTTCACTTTCAAAATCAACGGCGGCAACTATATGGCCAACCGCCAGAGTGCATGGATTGCCCTCGGAGGCAAACTTGCCGACGGCACAATCAACAACAAGGTCTACGTTTCGCTCAACAACGGCCTGAACTGGCACGAAGCCCCCGAAGGGCTCCAGCTGCCGGCCGAAATAGCCCCGCGAACCGGCGCCAGCGTGGTGCTCGACAACCGCACCTTCACGGCCTCGCGCGCAATCAAACCCATAACCCAATGGGATGCCCCCTACATCTATATGTTTGGCGGCTATGACGCCTCGGGCAAAATCTACGACCAGCTATGGACCGGCGTGATTAACCGACTCACCTTCAAGCCGCTGCAATAAAATGCCCCGACTTCTGCGCCTCATATTGACGGTTTTTCTGCTGACGCTGCTCCAAGCGCCGGCCTCCGAGGCGTATGCCCAGGAAGAAACCTATAAGTTCGACCTTGGCGCAGGCGTAGGCATGAGCGGTTATCTGGGCGATGTAAACCAGGTTAACATGTTCCGCAACCCCGGCTTTGCTGCCCAGGCAGGATTCCGCTATCTGATCGACACCCGCTGGGCCCTGCGCACAACATTCACCGCCGCCGGACTCAGAGGAAATTCAGCTCAGTTCAACAACAAATTTCCCGGACTGGCCGATTACTCATTCACATCGCAGGTCTACGGCCTCGACTTTCGCGGAGAGTTCAACTTTCTGCCCTATGGCATCGGCGAAACATTCAAACGCCTCAAACGCTGGACTCCCTATCTGGCCTTAGGTGTGGGAGGTGCCCTCTCAACCTGCGGCGGCAAGGTATACGGAGCCTTTACCGTGCCGATGGCCTTTGGCTTCAAGTTCAAGCTGCGCGAGCGCCTCAACCTTGCGGCCGAGTTCTGTATGACCAAAACTTTCGGCGACAAACTCGACGGCGAAATACACGACCTGCAAGGCATAAAAAGCAGCTTTGCCAAAAACACCGACTGGTATTCAACCATCCTGGTGAGCCTGACCTATGAATTTGGCAAGCGATGCTCAACCTGCCACTATAAAGACTAACCCTCACGAAACCGAGAAGAGAATAATCAACAACAATATGTCATACACCGATAAACTCCGGCAGTTAGACCCCGGGCGGGTGCCCGCCCACGTAGCCATAATCATGGATGGCAACGGCCGCTGGGCCCGTGAGCGTGGCCTTGACCGCTCCGAAGGCCACGCGCGAGGCGTCGACACAGTTCACGACATCACTGAAGTGGCCTCGGAAGCCGGAGTGAAATTCCTGACACTCTATACCTTCTCGACCGAAAACTGGAACCGCCCGCAATCAGAGGTCAACGCGCTGATGGCACTTGTGGGCATAGCCATTGCACGCGAAACCGAAAACCTCATACGCAACAACGTGCGCCTGGTGATGATGGGCGACTTCAGCCGCCTGCCTGCCGAAACCCTCGAATGCCTCAACGGCTGCATAGCGGCCACAGCCCATTGCACCGGCCTGGTGCTGAACCTTGCCATCAGCTATTCGAGCCGCTGGGAAATCACCGAAGCTGTGCGCAGCATTGCGCGCCGCGTGGCCGCCGGCGAGCTCACCCCCGACCAGATCACCGACGCCACCGTGTCGGCATCGATGGCCTCACCTGCCCTACCCGACCCCGACCTGCTTATCCGCACCGGCGGCGACTACAGGATTTCAAACTATCTGCTCTGGCAACTTGCCTACAGCGAACTCTACTTCACCCCCCTATACTGGCCCGACTTCGACAAGGAGCAATTTGTCGACGCCATATTAACCTACCAACACCGCCAGCGCCGATTCGGACTGACGGGCGACCAAGTCAATAACTCCGGCAAATGACCACCCGAATCCTCGACCAATCATTAAGCATGCGTTTCTCTAAAAATTTCCGCCCTGTGGTCCTGTTGGCCGCATTGATGCTGACGGCTTCGGCATCAGCCCAGACCGCCGCCACAGAAACCGACACCGTGACCAATCCAAAGGTCATATACAACACCGTGGCCCGCTATTACACAATCGCGGGCATTGAAGTGAAAGGAGCGCCCGACTATAGCCCCCAGATTATCCAGAACTATGCCGGACTTTCGGTTGGAGAACGCATAGAGATTCCGGGCAATGAAATCAGCAACGCAGCCAAGCGCCTTATGAGCCAGGGCCTGTTTTCGCAGGTGAAAATCAGGGTTGCAAAAACCGCCGGCAACCGCGCATGGCTCATCTACGACCTGCGCCAGCAACCCCGCATCAGAAGCGTGGAATACATCGGCATGAAAAAAAGCGACCGCGAAGACATTGAAAAGCAGCTCCACCTGATGCGCGGCAACATGATTTCGCAAAACATAGTTGACCTCATAATCAAAACCATCAAGGACTACTATAAAAACAAAGGCTTCAACAACGCCGCCGTGAAAGTTGACCTTATCGATGCCCTCGACGCCCCCAACGAGCAGATTGTGAAAATAATCGTTGACCGCAACAACAAGGTGAAAGTCAACTCCATCAACTTTAAGGGCAACAACGTTTTCTCTGACCGTTCACTGCGCAACGCAATGAAGAAAACCAACATCAACAAAGACCTCATCAAGCTGTTCAGCCAAAAGAAATTCACCGAGGCCGACTATGAGGCCGACCTTGAGAAGATTCTCGAAAAATATAACGAACACGGCTACCGCGACGCGCGCATCATTGCCGACAGCGTGGTTCCCAACCCCAACGGCAAGGTCGACATCTACATTGACATTGACGAAGGCAAGCAATACTACCTGCGCTCAATCAACTGGGTGGGCAACACGGTGTATCAAAGCGACCGCCTGCAGCAGGTGCTCGACATTGCCCCCGGCGGTGTGTATAACGAAAAAATGCTCAAAAAGCGCCTCACCGACGACGAAGACGCCGTGGGCAACGCTTACTATAACCAAGGCTACATCTTTGCAAACATCACCCCGGTTGACCGCCATATCGAAGGCGACTCAATTGACCTTGAGCTGCAAGTGGTTGAGGGTCCGCAGGCCCGAATCAATGCCGTTAACATCTATGGCAACGACCGACTGTATGAAAAGGTTGTGCGCCGCGAACTGCGCACCCGCCCCGGCGAGCTCTTTAACCGTGACGCGTTGATGCGCTCGGCGCGTGAAATCATGCAGATGGGACATTTCGACCCCGAATCGGTGGCCCCCGACGTGCAGCCCAACCAGGAAGACGGCACCGTTGACATAAACTGGAACCTCACCTCCAAGGCCAACGACCAGATCGAGTTCTCGCTCGGCTGGGGTCAGACCGGTATCATAGGCAAGGTGGGCCTGAAGTTCACCAACTTCTCCATCAAGAACCTCTTCTACCCCAACACCTACAAAGGCTTGATCCCGCAGGGCGACGGCCAGACCTTCTCGCTCTCGGCGCAGACCAACGCCCGCTACTATCAGGCATACCAGATCAGCTTCCTCGACCCCTGGTTTGGCGGCAAAAGGCCCAACGCCCTCTCGGTAACCGGCTACTACTCACGTCAAACCGGCATATCATCGAGCTACTACAACAAGAACTATATGAACTATATGAATAACTACGGCTATGGCTACGGTTATGGATATGGCTACGGATATGGTTCGGACTACGGCAGCTCAACGGCCTATCAAGATGCCTACGACCCCAACAAAGTGCTGCAGATGGCTGGCGTCAACGTGGGCTTCGGCAAGCGCCTCAACTGGCCCGACGACTACTTCACCTTCAACGCCGAGCTGACTTATAACTTCTATTCGCTCAAAAACTGGGAATACCTGTTTAAATTCTCAAACGGTGTGTCGCACTCGCTGGTGCTCGGCCTGACCCTCGGACGCTCAAGCATCGACAACCCGCTGTTTACCCGCAGCGGCTCATCGTTCCAGATCAACGCCCAATTCACTCCCCCGGCCAGCCTCTTCATGCCCGGACGCGACTGGGCAGCCCTGGCTGCCGACGAGAGCGACGCCGCCAAATCCGAGCGCTATAAATGGGTGGAATACTGGAAAATACGCTTCCACTCCAAAACCTACACTCCCCTTATCAACGCCAACGGCAACTACACGCTGGTGCTGATGACCCGCGCCGACTTCGGTCTGCTCGGCTCCTACAACAAATATCTCAAATCGCCCTTCGAGACATTCTATGTGGGCGGCGACGGCATGAGCGGCTCCTATACCTATGCCACCGAGACCATAGCCCTGCGCGGCTACGACAACGGGCCGCTCACCCCATGGGGCCGCGAAGGCTACGCCTACACCCGCTTCGGCGTCGAGCTCCACTTCCCCTTCATGCTCCAGCCCTCCACCACCATCTACGGCCTTGTCTTTGCCGAGGCCGGCAATGCCTGGACCTCGGTGAGCGACTTCAACCCCTTCGACATCAAGCGCTCGGCCGGCGCCGGTGTCCGCGTCTTCCTCCCCATGGTCGGTCTGCTCGGCGTTGACTGGGCCTACGGCTTCGACAATGATGCCTACGGCAACCGCGGCGGCAGCCACTTCCACTTTGTTCTCGGACAGGAATTCTAAACCTTTTTGCCCGGCAGTTGTCTATATAACTGTAAACCCTCAAAGAAACAACGATTATGAAAAAGATTCTGACACTACTCACCATCATTGCCGGATGCGCCCTCGGAGCCGCAGCCCAGAAATATGCGCTCGTGGATATGGAATACATTCTCAAGAACTATCCGCAATATGAAATGGCCAACGAACAGCTCAACCAGCTTTCGCAACGCTGGCAGCGCGAGGTGGAGGCAAAAAGCGCCGAAGCCGAAAACCTCTACAAAAACTATCAGTCGGAAACCGTGTTTATGACCGACGCCCAGAAAAAGTCGAAGGAGCAGGAAATCGTAAATGCCGAAAAAGCCGCCACTGACCTGAAATATAAATACTTCGGCCCCGAAGGCGAACTCTATACCAAACGCCAGAGCCTTATGGAGCCCATTCAAGACGAAATCTATAACGCAATCAAGAAAATTGCCGAGGAAAAAGGCTACCAGACGGTGTTTGACCGCGCCTCGTCGGCCAACATCATCTACGCATCGCCCCGAATCGACATATCCAACGAAGTGCTCAACAAGTTAGGATATTCAAAATAATTGCCTTATATTTGCACCGCGAAAAAAATTAACACAAAACTATAATCCATAGCTAAAACAGACATGATCAAGAAAATTTTGCTGGCCATAGCCATAGCAATTCCTTCAATGGCCTTTGCCCAAGGCAAGTTCGGCGTTGTCAACGCCCAAGACGTAATGGAACTGATGCCCGAAACCAAAACCGCACAGGACCAGCTCGCCGCAGCATCGAAGACCTACGAAGACGAATACGCCAAACTCACCGACGAAATCAACAAAAAAGTGCAGGAATATCAAGGCCTGGCCGAAGATACCCCCGCAGCCATCAAAGAACGTCGCCAGCAGGAAATCCAAGACCTCGACCAGCGCATCCAGGCCTTCCAGCAAAAAGCTCAGCAAGACCTCTCGCGCCAGCAGCAGACCCTCATGGCCCCCATTCAGGAAAAACTCATCAACGCCATCAAGGCCGTTGGAGCCGAAAAAGGCTACACTATGATTCTGCCCGACGGAGTCGCAATCTATACCGGCACTGACGTGACCGACGTTACCGCCGACGTGAAAATCAAACTCGGACTCTGATTCCGACATCATAAACCCACAGCACAAGGCTGCGCCCCACCCCGGCGCGGCCTTTGCATTTGCGTATATTAAAGTTTTTTCGTATATTTGCGCGCATTTTGGGCTGAAACAAGCTAATAAGAAATATCAATATAAACCAATTTAAATTAAAGAATTAACCAAACACATGAACAGCAAAGGTTCTTTGGGAAGTATCGTGGCGGGCGTAATCGCCATCTTCCTTGTGCTCATCTGCCTGTTCTATCTGTCGTTTACCTGGAAGGGCCGACAGATTGAAAATCAAGGCAAAGAGTACGCCGTAGCCGTGGCCGGCGCCGACAACACCACCGACGCCTACACCGGTGCTTACAAGCATTATATGGACTCTGTGGCCCTCGAGCCCGTGTATATGGGCTACACCTACGCCGAAGTTCAGCGCTGGGGCGTTGGCCTCGGTCTGGACCTAAAGGGCGGTATGAACGTGACCCTCCAGGTCAATATGGGCGACATGATCAAATCAATGGCCGCCGACCCCAACGGCACTACCCTGCGCCGTGCCATACAGGCAACCGACTCCATTGCCTACGCGGCTCCCGAAACCGAATATGTTGAGACCTTCGTTGAACAATACAAAGCAGCCGCCGCAAACCCGCAGGTTGACTTCTCGGTAGTGTTCCCCGAACTGATCACCAACGACGGCACGAACTACGGCGCCGTAGTCAACAAGCTCAAATCTGAAGCACAAGACCGCGTCAACAACTCGGCCACCAACGTGCTCCGCAACCGTATCGACCAGTTCGGCGTAGTGTCGCCCAACATCCAGGTGCTTCAGGGCAAGGACGGCCAGATTCTGCTCGAGCTCCCCGGCGTAAAGGACCACGAACGTGTGCGCGACCTGCTCCAGCGCTCGGCCAACCTCGAGTTCTACGAAATGTATAACATGAGCGAAATCGCCGAAGGCCTGCGCAAGGCATTCCAGTTCAACAACGACACCCTGGCCAACTTCCTGATGCCCGCTCAGTACGACTCGCCCGTGGTTGGCTATGCCCGCGCAAAAGACAAGGATGCCGTTATGGCAGTGTTCCGCGCACCCGAAGTCAAAGCCTCACTCCCCAACAACCTCAAGCTCGCGTGGAGCAACAAGGCCATGAAGCCCGAAAACGTTGGCGGTCAGAAAGATATTTACACCCTCGTTGCCCTGCGCACCGACATTGACCCCGACACCCACGAACAGCGTCCCCGCATGAACGGCGACAACATCGTTGACGCCAGCACCGACTTTGACCAGATGCGCGGTCAGACCGTCAACATGCGCATGAACCCCGAAGGTGCCCGCCAGTGGGCCGCAGTTACCCGCGCAAACGTGGGCAAACCCGTGGCCATCGTGCTCGACGACATTGTTTACTCCTACCCCGTGATCAACACCGTGATTGAAGGCGGCTCGTCTGAAATCACCGGCGACTTCACCGTACAGGAAGCCCAAGACCTTGCCAACGTGCTCAAATCCGGTAAGATGACCGCACGCGTAAGCATCATCTCCGACATGGTTGTTGGTCCGAGCCTCGGTGCCCAGGCCATTCAAGACGGTATCTGGTCATTCGTCGTGGCACTTGTGCTTCTCATGATCTTCATGATCGCCATCTATGGCGTGATTCCCGGCCTCGTGGCCAACCTCGGCCTGATTCTCAACCTCTTCTTCACCTTCGGTATCCTCGCCTCCTTCCAGGCCGTGCTCACCCTCTCGGGTATCGCCGGTATCGTGCTCGCCCTCGGTATGGCAGTCGACGCCAACGTGCTTATCTTCGAGCGCGCCAAGGAGGAGCTCCGCGCCGGCAAGAACGTGCGCACCGCCATCGCCGACGGTTACTCCAACGCCTTCTCGGCCATCTTCGACTCGAACCTCACCTCGATCATCACCGGCATCATCCTGCTGCTCTTCGGTACAGGCCCCATCAAGGGCTTCGCCACCACGCTCATCATCGGTATCATCTGCTCGTTCTTCACCGCAGTATATCTGACCCGCCTGGTGTTCATCCTGGGTGCGAAGCGCAAGGCATTCCAAAACCTCACCTTCGCCACCAAGCTGAGCCGCAATATGTTTGCCAAGTCAAACTATGACTTCCTCAAATGCCGCAAAGTCAGCTTCGCTGTTGTTGCAGTGGTCTGCGTGGCCATCGTAGCCTCGCTGTTTGGCCGCGGCCTCAACCAGGGCATCGACTTCTCAGGTGGCCGCAACTACGTGGTTAAATTCGACCACCCCGTAGTGGCTTCCGACATTCAAGACAAGCTGGCGCCCCTGTTTGACGGAGCCTCGGTGAGCGTCATCACCATTGAAAACAAAAATCAGGTGCGCGTGTCGACCAACTACAAGATCAAAGACTCCGCCCCCGAAGTTGAAGCTGAAATCGTTGACAAGCTCTTTGCCGGCCTCTCTGACGAAATGAACGGCATCTCGCCCGAGCAGTTCTCGACCGCCAACACCGAATTCGGCCTTATCTCCTCGCAGAAGGTAGGTCCCTCGGTGGCCGAAGATATGCGCACTGATGCCTACATCGCCGTGTCGCTCGCACTGCTGGCAATGTTCCTCTACATCCTGATCCGCTTCCGCAACGTAGCCTTCTCGCTCGGCGCCCTTGCTGCCGTGGCCTTCACCGCTTTCTGCATCATCGGCTTCTACAGCTTCTGCTATGGCTGGTTGCCCTTCTCGATGGAAATTGACCAGACCTTCATCGCCGCCATCCTGACCGTTATCGGTTATCAGATCAACGACACCGTGGTTGTGTTTGACCGCGTGCGTGAAAACATCACCCTCTTCCCCAAACAGAACTTCTTCGACCTCATCAACAAGTCGATCAACTCAACCCTGGGCCGTACCATCATGACCTCGGTTTCTACCCTGCTGGTGCTCCTCTGCATCTTCATCCTCGGTGGCGATGCTATCCGCTCGTTCACCTTCGCAATGATCTTCGGTGTGGTGCTCGGCACCCTCGCCACCATCTACGTGGCTGCCCCCGTGGCTTACCTCACCAACAAAAAAGGCGTGGCTAAAGCCTGATTAAAACGTAGATTCAAAATCTGAACCCTAATGGCGAGGGTGCGTCAAAAAAAGGCGCACCCTCGTTTATAACCTCCCCGCCCTACCCGATTTATGAAACAATACATAGTCCACAACGCCGCCGATGCCCGCCGGGCCATTGAACTCAACGCCCGCTGGATTCACTGCGACCAACCCGATGCCATCGGCGAAATGATTGAACTCTGCCGCGAGGCCAACGTGATTCTCACACTCGAAAGCGATGAAAAGAAAGTGATGGAAACCCTTGTGCACGGCGTTATTCTCAACCCCGGCGACACCCCGGCCGAAAAGGTGCGCGAGTATCTCGGTCCAAACGCCGTTATAGGCTGCCGGGTAAGTTCACTGTTCGAGATAATGAACCTCGCGCCGCTCGACGTTGATTTCTTCGTTCTGAGCGCCCCTTTGGATGAGTTTGGTAACATTGTCCGCATGGCCCGCTCAAAGGGCGTAGAGCAGCGCATTTCGGCCCTGAGCGGCGACCCGGCCTATCTGAGTGCCGGCGCCGATGCCCTGTTCACTACGGTTGAGGGCGTATAATCGGGCGAATTAACTTCATTTAATGGGTGTGGGCATTGCAATTGCCCGCAAAAATCATTAAATTTGCACTATCCAAACCAACTATAACCCTTAACAATTAACACTAACCAATTATGGCAAAAAAAATCACCCCCGCCGCAGCCGCTGCCGATCCCAAAGCAGCCAAGCTCGAAGCCCTGAAGCAAGCAATGGGCAAGATTGAAAAAAGCTACGGCCGCGGTGCCATCATGAAGATGGGCGACGAAGTGGTTGAGAAAGTAGACGTGATTCCTACCGGCTCTGTAGGCCTCAATCTGGCCCTGGGCGTAGGCGGATATCCGCGCGGCCGAGTAATCGAAATTTTCGGCCCGGAATCATCCGGCAAAACAACCCTTGCAATTCACGCGATAGCCCAGGCCCAGAAAGCCGGAGGCATAGCTGCAATCATTGACGCCGAGCACGCATTCGACCGCTTCTATGCGAAAAACTTGGGGTCGACAGTGAATACTCTCTACATCTCCCAGCCCGACAATGGCGAGCAGGCCCTTGAGATAGCCGAGCAGCTCATCCGCTCCGCCGCCATCGACATCCTGGTGATTGACTCCGTGGCCGCCCTCACGCCCAAAAGCGAAATCGACGGCGACATGGGCGACAAGAGCGTTGGCCTGCAGGCCCGCCTCATGAGCCAGGCCATGCGCAAGCTTACCGGCACCATAGCTCGCACAAAAACCTGCTGTATCTTCATAAACCAGCTCCGCGCAAAAATCGGCGCTATGTTCGGCCCGGCCGAAACAACCACGGGCGGTAACGCGCTGAAGTTTTATTCGAGCGTGCGCATAGAAATCCGCCCGCTCAGCACCATCAAGGTCAACGACGAGCCCGCAGGCCGCGTGGCCGTGTGCAAGGTAGTGAAAAACAAGGTTGCCCCACCCTTCAAGCGCGCCGAATTCGACATTATGTTCGGCCAGGGAATCTCACGCTCGGGCGAACTGCTTGACCTCGGCACCGACTACGACATCATTCAGAAGTCGGGCTCATGGTTCAGCTACGACGGCTCGAAACTGGCCCAGGGACGCGACGCTGCAAAATCAGTGATTTCCGACAATCCCGAACTGGCCGACGAGCTCGAACAGCGCATCATGGAGGCCATCAGGGATAATCCCGACAAGAAACGCAGCTCGCGCGCGCCGAAATTCAAGCGCGCAGGAGCCGCCAAGGATGAACCCGCAGCGGCAGCCGACAATGCTCCGGCTGAGACTGAATCACCGGCCGATGAAGAATTCTCGATTGAAGAAGACGAATAAATCCAAAAGAGGCGCTCGCGTGAGCGCCTCTTTTAGATTTATAAAGGAGAATGGAAAATGGAGAATGGAGAGTGGAGAATTGGATTAAAATTGTTATATTTACGTATTAAATGCTTTAATGAATATGTTTAAAAGTATTGAGGTAAGGTATAA
>JAAGKN010000077.1_pt1 | contig 51856 bp, 40 predicted proteins | sample 6206371 | NCBI WGS metagenome assembly JAAGKN01 (sample SAMN11533720, study PRJNA540317) | gut metagenome | isolation source: fecal pellets from male and female animal of same cohort | host: Peromyscus leucopus | place: USA:CA | collected 2017
CGATATGCTCCATCATGGTAGCCAGTGCGATAGGCGCCATCACCAAAATTGCCGTAATATCAAACTTACAAATTTGGAAAGGAGGAAGTCCAACCCACCCTGCCGACTGTACACCGGCAAAATTAAGAATTGCACTGCCGTCTGCATTGGTCATCCCAACAGCATTCAAAATCAGCGCCGCCACATAAGAGATCACAACTCCCATTAAAATAGGAATAATCTTAAACATTCCTTTTCCCCATATATTAAAAATAATGATGGTTCCGAGAGCGATGATTGCAAGCAGCCAGTTCGTGGATGCATTGGAAACTGCCGAAGGTGCCAGTGAAAGTCCGATACAAATTATAATCGGTCCCGTTACTACCGGCGGAAGGAATTTCATGACCTTCTTAATACCGATCAGCTTAATAATCAGCGCCAGCAGCAGATACAAAACACCTGCCACGACAATACCGCCGCAGGCATACGGAAGCTTTTCTCCCATGCTCATCCCCGCAAATATACCGGTATCAAGCTGGGCTACTGTCTGAAATCCTCCCAGAAAAGCGAAAGAAGAACCTAAGAATGCAGGTACCTTCAGCTTTGAACAAAGATGGAAAAACAAAGTTCCAAGCCCTGCACAAATCAAGGTCACCTGAATCGAAAGTCCTTCTCCCTCAAAATAAACATTTACCAAAATTGGTACTAAAATCGTTGCGCCAAACATGGCGAACATGTGCTGCAATCCCAGAATCAGCATCTTGGGAATCCCAAGAGTCCTCGCATCCCGGATTGCTTCCTGCCTCTTCAACATCGCAATCTCCTCCTCATTCGTCTTGCCAATTGCTTATTAATTTTACTAAGTCAATAGTATACTGTTTTCTGCCTGTAATTACAAGATAATTTTTATCTTCCATAGTTGACTAAAGTTCCGTCTTGCACTAAAATTTTATGTAAGATAACAGAAGATTCTCAGACAACAAAAGAAAATTCGAGGAGGGTTCTTATGGAACATTTACAAAACATGGAAAATGTATTTGTGTTAAATCATCCCCTGATTCAGCACAAGATCTCCCGTCTGCGCGACGAGAGTACCGGCACAAACGAATTTCGCAAATTAATTGAAGAAATCGCAATGCTGATGGGGTATGAAGCGCTTCGGGATCTTCCTTTGGAAGAAGTAGAAATCAAAACACCTATTGAAACCTGTATGACTCCCGTCATTTCCGGCAAAAAAATGGCTGTAGTCCCTATTCTCCGTGCAGGACTGGGAATGGTAGGCGGCATCCTTGCTCTGGTTCCTTCTGCAAAGGTAGGGCACATCGGTCTGTACCGAGACCCTGAAACTCATGAGCCTCACGAGTACTACTGCAAGCTTCCTGAACCCATTGACCAGAGAACCATCGTAGTTCTGGACCCTATGCTTGCTACCGGCGGTTCCGGAGCTGAGGCTGTCGACTTTATCAAGCAGCACGGAGGACGGAATATCAAGTTTATGTGTATCATTGCGGCTCCGGAAGGCGTCAAAAGATTGACTGAGGTCCATCCCGATATCCAGATTTATGTAGGCCATCTGGATCGATGCCTGAATGAGCATGCTTACATCTGCCCGGGGCTGGGCGACGCAGGTGATCGTATTTTCGGAACCAAATAAACCTGTGGTTTTCATTCACAATTTTCAGTAATAGTAAAAGCCGGCTTTCCAGCCGGCTTTTTTAATGATACTGTAATCTCTTACTTGAAATCAACACTATTCGAAAGGGTTAATTATTGATTGCCACATCCATTTGCCCCGCAATCTGTTCTACCAGTTCTTCGATCTCAACCGTCTTATCCGCGATTTCTTTACTTCCCGAAGCAAGACCTGACAATTTCTCATTGATTGTGGAAATATTCTCCACAAATTTTTCCGATTCCATATTCAGCTCTTCCATAGCCGGGATAATCATGTCGCTCTGGGTTCTGCTGTCTGCAATTGCCCCCTTCGTCTGCTCGGAAAGATCCCTGACGCGATTTGCAATCACTGCAAAGCCCTTGCCGGCTTCCCCGCTTCTGGCCGCTTCAATTCCCGCATTCAACGCCAGCATATTCGTCTGATTGGAAATCTTAATGATTGCTTCATTCACCTCATCGTATCCGTGAACGGATTTGGTAACCTTTGCAACCGATTCCTTCAGCATGTTACTGAAGTGTGCAATTTCTCTCACTGCCTGCGCCAGTTCATCCGTATGCTCCGCAGAGGATTTGTTACCTTCTGTCAATTCCTTCATTGCCTGCTTGATCAGCTCAAATTCTCTGACAATCTCCTGATACTGCATTTCCTTTTCTTCCTGCTTCTGCCGAAGCTGCCCGGTCAGCCTGCTCATAGCTTCCTTCTCTACCTCGAGCTCGCCCTTAACAAAGTGAACACAGTTCTCCGGCTTATTGACACCGCTTGCAATTGCTTCCGCCATAGTCCGGCAGCTGTCATACCCGCAGGCACCACAGTCAATATTACGTTCTTCATTCGTCCTCTTATTCATGGAAGTGAAGATTCCTTCTAATTCCGCTCTGTCAACGGACTTAGCTCTATGATCCCTATTGCTATAGGTACACACAAAATCTTCTAACTTTAAATCCTTAAACTGCTCATTGAACCGCTTAAGCCGCGCCGCATAATCAATCTTGGTATTCCAAGGATCTTTCTTATCTGCGCTGTGATCTGCACATCTTTGTTTATGTATTTCAAATAAAATATCATCGTTATCAGCGTTGGCTGGATCAGTGGCAGTTCCGTAAATACAGCCTCCTGCGCAATTCAACGCATCCACCATAAAAGGAAGCTTCTTTCCGCTCTTTACTCTCTCGGCATAGACCTCCAGAAAGTGATAAGCATGCTTCTCGCCTTCAATCTGACGCACCATTACGTCTCTTCCCAGGAAATGCTCTACATTTTCTCTAAGACCGCCGGGTTGGGGGTAAACGCTTCCCAAGCCGTATTCAATCTCATCGGAGGCATCGTAACCGGTCAGACTGACACCTGAGAGCTTTTTCATTAAATGCTCAAAGGTAACATTGTAGGAAACATAATCCTTATTCTGCGGTCTGGTGATCTCTGACTTTTTGGCTATGCAGGGGCTTATAAAGGCTAGCTTATCCGCAACATTCATGTACTTTTTCACATAGATGGCACCACACATTAAAGGACTGTGAACCGGCACAAGCTTCGGAATAAGCTCCGGAACATACATTTCAATGTAATCCACGATTGCGGGACAGGGCTGAGAGATCCCACCCTCAAAATGATATTTGGTAATATAGTTCAAATATCCCCATGTGGTAATATCTGCCCCAAAGCTGATGCTGATCAAATGATTAGCGCCAAGGCTCTTTAAATAGCCCAAAACCTGCTTGTACTGTCCGGGATAATTGGCAATAAATGCCGGGGCAATCAAAATACTGATCTTCTCCCCTCGTTTCAGGGCTTCAAAAAATTCATCCGTGTCATCCTGAAAATCTCTTGCACCGTGTCTGCAGGCATCGATGCAGGCGCCACAATGCACACAGGCGTCTCCGTCTACCAATACGCGGTTTCTCCCCTCTTCGTCCGCCGCAATATTTGCCCCAAGCACCGGACAGGCAGAAATACACCTGTTGCATCCCGTACATTTACTGTCTGTAAAAACCAATCCCTCATTAAGTTTTTTCAATGCGTCACCTCTCGTTTTATGAAATTTGTACTGTTTCCGGATAGCGTATCCTAATATGAACAATCGTTCAAAAATATTTTACAGTACAATTATATGGTATGGCTTGTCGATTCGTCAACAATATTGTCGAAAAGCCGAAATCAATCGTTTTCTCACTTTTTGATCTGCTCTGCGAAATACTTCCCAATTCCGGCTATAAATCCCAGCACTTCCTGTTTCATTTCCTCCGGAAATGTCGACAAAACCGGAGCTGTTTCAAAGCTCAGGGTTTTGTCAAACTGAATATTCCGCAATCCTGTCAGAAATCCTCCCCAATCCGTGGCCGCTTTATTTTCTCTGGTTCGGGTAAATGTAAAGGGAATCTGGTGCAAATCTCCTATACCGTCATTATCATGAATATGGAGAACCTTTAACCGATGACCAAGCCTGGTCAGGAAGCTCTCAAAATCAATTCCTACCAAATTTGCATGTCCCGTATCAAAGCAAAATCCGAGAACCTCTGCATGATACTTGTCATTAATCCGGTCAATTCGCTCCTTTGCCTTGTGCACATTACAACAAGGACCTTCCACCAAATGTCCGCCTATACTGTCATAAAGGTTTTCGATGCATATCGTGATTCCCATTTCCTTTGCAAGGGGAGCAATGGTATCAATGAACCTTTCGGTCTCTTTCCACTCTTTCTCTTCGGAACCCAGATACCTTGTCAGCTTAAGTCCGTGAATTACGATATAAGGACATTCCAAAAAGCTACACACCGCCATGCTCTTTGGCGCCGTCTCCCTCCACAAGTAATCGTTAAGCCTTTGGCTTCCCCCCGGGACATAAATCGGATAAGGCATGTGCATTTGATGGATCGTGATCCCGTTCGCCCGGGCACCATTTTTATGCGGTGTAAAAAAGGCCTCCAGCTCTGAAACTGACTGATCAAAAAAGGAGTTGACCTCCTGCCGGTACAAATCCGTATTGGTAAGGTATCCATTCAAGCTGAAATCGCAGCAGGAAAATCCTGCTGCCTTAAGCATAGCAAAACCCTCCGCCGGATTTGTATCCTCGATTACATTCTTAGTCTGGACTCCTATCCTTATCATTGTTCTGATACCTCCTGCTCATAATTTCCGGTTCCTTATTCGCAATCTGAATACAACCTTCTGTCACACTTCCCCTTCCCAATATTCCAACCTGTCAAAATAAAACGAAGGCATATGCTCATCATTAAAATATTCAACAGGATTCGCAATACCCAATTTACGTAATTGCTGTTCGATTTCTCTATAATAAATATTGCAGATAAATATAGCGCAATCGGAAGGAATCTCCTTTAATGCTTCCGGTGGCCTTATCTCCAGCCCTTCGAACCGTTCACCCCAGCGCGCGCTGTTATTGTCGCAGGTAAACAACGGCGGATACTCCTGTCCATAGCACTTCATGTAATTTCTGCACATATTTCCCGCACCAAAGAGAACCCGGAGTGAATATTTCTTTAATGTATGCTCCATTTCGATCTGCCATTTAAAATAGTCCGCTACAAGCTTCGACATCCGAATCCATTCCTGCCTAAGAATCAATGGCGAAACCGCCATTGTCCCGCCAAAGTCCATGATCAGTTCCCCATCAAACTCCGCCCTGCGAAGCCCCCTGATCAAACCCAGCCAGTCTGTCTGGGACTGGCCTCTGCCTGCACCGGTAAACGGAAGCATAGAATCTCTCTCACTGCCGACACATTCACACATCCATACTGCTTTCAATCTCCTTCCCAAAGAGGAGGCAAAATCATACATATTTATTCCGCACAGATTACAGGTTCCGACGTTCATGCAAAACCCGAAAACCTCTTCTCCTGCTTCCCTGTTCAAATCATCCACCCATTCTGCAGCTTCCCTGCCGTCGGAGCAGAAGCCTCTGACCAAATGTCCGTTTATATCACAGCACTGATTTTCCAGCAAAATCTGCACCTTATTTTTCTTAGCCGCATCCGCCAGCCTTAAATAATATTCTTTATTCTCTTTTACCGCCAATTCTTTCACAATGCCCGCAAATAACGATCGAATAATCACGTATTTACATCCTGCTCTGCCACAGACCTTAATGCTTTCTACTGCCAGCTGTTCCAGCAAGGGGTTCAGATCACATCGCTTCGTATCCTCTTCCAAATAAGGCGCTTTCCCTATTAACCCCAAAAGCTTTTCTTTCTCACACTGTTCCAATACCCTGCTCATTTCTTCATACAGTGCTTCCGGATTTTGGGAAACTTGAATTCTCTTGCTTTGCTTCTGATCCGGGTTCCCCTTCCCTAAATTTTCGAGTTCCCCTGACGTGCATGCCACAGACATATCCAGCAGGATTCCCTGGTACCCGGCTCCTGCAATGTCCCTGATGCGCTGAGCGGGTTTTGTTTTATCTATAACGCCTCGTGTTCCACATATGATGTGCAAAATTTTATCCTCCTGTTACAAAATAATTATTCTCCATAAGACTTTTTTATTGACTAATATACTCGTTCCACTCAATCTTGGACCAACCTCCCAAGGGCATCAATGGTCTAAGCGGAGTAATTGGTTTTAACGGGCGTAACGGGGTCAATGGCTGCAACGGCATATATAGCATCCTTCAGTGTTTTATTTGCACTGTCTAAATAATCATATGTTCCGTATAAGTCTTTGGGACGCATTTCTTTACGTTGCTGTGCCTCCACATTTATCACATTCCAACTGACGTCTTTCACGCTCCACGCCTCAATCATATTGTAAAAGCTGAACATATTAAGAATAATAGCGTACTTCGATAATGCAAGATGAGAGGCAGAATAATAGTCATATGCACTGACAGAAATATCCACATATTTTTCATCATTTTCCGGTAAGGAAATATAACTATATTTATTTTTTAATTCTTCATAATCAAGTACACTGATTTCCACAAATTTAATGCTTTCAATAAGTTTCATCTCTGCCGTTTCATGTGTTGTCTTCTTGGCAGTCATCCTCACCTTTGCCGATAAAGTATTCATTATACGATACTAATAAGAATCCAACGTGCGAAAATCCGTCAGCTCTTTCCAAATCTGATACAGCAATACACATTTATCATCAATATTTTTTCCAAGCAATTCTCTATCATTCGTATTTGATTTCACAATCTTCCTCCGTATTATTGACATTTTTAAAAATTGATAGTATGATAAATGCATAGATAAATTCTATGTATAGTAGAGACTCGTTTAGATTTGTTTGAGGTTATACCCGCATCTCTTTACCTGTCTCTTTTTTCTTTTTACATGTATCCCTTACCACCTTGCTTAAACATATGATATAGATTTTGCTCCTTCATGTTATTTCCAATACCCTGCTGCTTTCTTCTTCGCTTCCACCCATGGCAGATTAAACTTCTCCGCAATTTTATCAGCAACAGCTCCTTCCGTCCAGCCTGCTTCCTGCAACGTTTCTACCATAATACATATTCCCTCTTCAAGTCCTTCCAGCTTAAGCGATCTCTCATACTTTTCCACGTCAAATTCTTCCAATAACATCCCAAGCACCTCCGAACGATTTCTCTTTAAAATATCCGCCAATATTTCATGCTCAATGCAGTAATCAATTGCAGCCCGTATTGCTGCTTCTGCATCTGAACCTTCATCTACATATTTCCTTGCAATACTTACAAATTCAGAATATTCTCCAAGCATTCTGTACTTGTCAAGTAAATCACGATTATATCCGTAACTAATGTTATAGACCCGCACCGACAGTTCTACATCTGATTTATGCTTTTTGTCTCCAAAAGCGTCTGATAATCGCAGAATCTGTTCTTCCGGCATGTCTCTCCGGCCATTATAGAACACAACACACTGCGGTGCCGGAAGCTTAATGCGCTTCGTTCCATAAACACTCTCCTGTGCCTGTTCGATCAGCATCTGGTACTCCTGTGCCAGATAGATCAAAAAGCGAACCGGAAGGTTGGGACTGAACATACTCTGATGTTCATACAAATTCAAAGTGCCCGCCAAAACAAATGCCAGATCGTTTTTCATTACCACATATACCGCACTTTCGATCGTGACAATCTGAAGCTGCGATGCCTCTTGGTATTCCGTTCCGTTTAAGGCATTATACAACTGCAGTAATGCCTCTGAATCATTGGCAAATAGAAAACGAAACAGCCTATCCTTCACGTTCCGCTGTACCTTTTCCCTATGGCGGGAACTCCAATTCCGCCAAAATTTGCCTGAGTATACCCTTTTCTTCATACCTTATCCTCCCTGTGTGGCAGGATAAAAGGCACGTCTATCTCCAAACGATGTCGGAAAGCATTTCCGCCTCAGCTCCTGCCGTTTTTCTGTTTAATTGTGTCAAAGAGAAAAATTCGACAGAAGCTGTCTTGAATATGCGAAATGCACATCTGTTAGAATTTCTTTGATGGTTTAACTATAGACGTTTTTTAATTTATTGTCAAGTGTTATTTGATGCATAATCCATTAAATGCCATACCGCTATTGAGCATTCAACTGTTCTCTTAGCTTGGTAGAACTGACTTTTTCTGTATAATTAAAGAAAACAATATCCACACCGCTTTTTTCCAAAAACTTCTTATCCGCTATCCAGCCAATGTCGTCTCCATGATCGTCTCCCGAAAACATACAGTCAAATTGGAATAAATGATATGCATCTTTAATCGATGCATAATTCACCGGTAACACCTCCACCTGATCCACATATCGACAGGCACGAAGTACTTCCGCCCGGTCCTCGCAGGGAATAATGGGCTTCTTTTGCTTTTGCCGATATACTCCCTCGTCTGAAACCAGACCAACGATCAGATATTCACATTGCTCTTTTGCCTTGCGCAGAAGATTCACATGCCCCACATGGAACATATCAAACACGCCTGCCACATACCCAATCCGATATTTCTTTGGTTCTGCCTTGTCTTCAGCACTTTGAATAATTACAGGCCGCCTGCGCTGATAAGACTTCTCAGGATCAAAAATGCTATAGTTCTTCAAATTCAGTTCATTAAGCTGTCTGATAATAGAAAGGAAATTTTTGATACAGACAATTACCTTATAGTCCCCTTCCTCTAAATCCTTCAGAATATCCGGTGATTGGATTTGAATGCCTTCCAACTCACTTCCCCATCGGCTCTCATCGTTGTCCACAATCGCATCTATCGAATAATCCTTGCCGTACATCCCGATAAAACGTTTGGCGAATGTCCCGGAACCAAACAAAATCAGCCTGCGTCCCTCAATCCCCTTAAAAACATCCACAAACAGTCGCTGATAATCCATCTCTGAATAATTCATGCGGTGGCGGTTGGCGATGACAATCCCCGGATTCCGCCTACACTTTTCATTGTAAAGACGCAGTTCCTTTTGCTTCAATAATTTTCGTAAAAAAGCCCACTCTGTCTCCTGCAATACTTTCCGGTACTCTGCAATCCCATAGCGCTTATAAAGCTCTTCTGACGGCAGAATTTTTTCCAATTCATAATTTCCTGCATAAAGCGTAGAAATCATCCGCTGTATCAACACATTTGCCGGATAATTTTTCTCGCAAAATTCCTGGTCAAAAAAAACAAACTCGCCGTTTAGATAAAAGCTGTTTAATGGCACTAAGTCAAGATAACCCTTCCGCAAAATCACTCCCATGCCGTCTCCTTGGTCGGGCTGTGCGATTTCTGAGGATTGCAGGATTAAATCGCGGAAGTGATCCATCTTTTCAAAAAAAGCTTCTCTATCTGTCTGTAAAAGTTTCTTTAAATAAAGATGTCCTACCTCCGCTTCCACATAGGGCATACGGCATACACCATCCACTACTTCGGTATCCACCACTGCCAGCCCATGCTCTTTCAAATCTCTGGTGTGAACCTCAATCTGCTTAATCCGTTCTTTCCCTTCGGGATAAACTGCCTTCTTCTCCACAACCCCGGATCTATGTATAATTGTAAGAAGCGCATCCGCTCTTCCCCTCTCTAGGGAACCGGTCACATGGCAGACATCAGATAAATCTCCTGACAGAGAACACTCAATCAGATAGGCATTTGCCATCGAATGAAACATGCCGTTTTGAATCAGACTTTGATATAGTGGTTCTTCGTCCAAAAAAACGGTATCCGGATAATTATAGGTAGGAAACAGCCGATTTGCCAAATCCTCATTGGGCAGATAATCCTCTGCGTAAAGAAAAGATGGGTTATGCAGATCAGACAACACCGAAAAGAACTGAATGTTTTCTTTGGGCCAGCCGGATTCCACGAGCATCTGCTTAAGTTCTTCCTTGTTATACATTCTGCCCTGAAATACATCTTCCTTTTTTACGTATGCTCTTCGATAATTCTCAACCCCGTCAAAATTACGACAGGTATAGGGATCCCTGTCCCCACAAAAATAGCGCAATCCAAAACGATTGTTCATCCCAAGCAGTAATGTTCCATCAGCTTTTAAAACTCCAAACAAAGAACCGAGAACCTTTAATGGCTCTTGCTCTGTTTCCAGCTTTTCCACACATACTGCATAATCAAAAAATCCTTCATATCTTTTTGACCAAGCTAAGTCCTTCAGCTTGTTGCAATCCACGTAAATTATTTGACCATCAAACTCTTCTAAAACCTCTGCATAGGAATCTTCCTCACCGATATATAAGATTCTGCTGCTTGATCTGAACTCATACCAGTTTAATAGTGCCTTAGGAATTTCTCGTATTAACTCTTCCTGCTCTTCCATTTGTTCTCTATTCTCCATCTTACTAGATTGCATACAACACCGTCTCCCCGGCATCATTACTGTAATGTCGGATATACAGCTTGTATTCCGGAACCAACTCCTTAATGTATGAAGGAATCTCTATTAAGTCCTCTTTTTTGTGATAAACACAAATTGCCAGTCTAGGTCTGTATTTCCTAATAATCTCTCTGCATCCCTTTAATGCTTCCAGCTCAGAGCCTTCAATATCCATTTTAATAAATGTAATCGGGTCAGAAACACAACCATCTAGGGCAACTGTTTTAATTGATGTTCCTGTTTCCGCCTTTGAAATCCGACTTGCTCCATTTCCCATTTCCGCAAAGTACAAAGTTGTATCCTCACTCCATAAACCGGCATTGTATAACTTAAGATTCACATCTGGTATACCCTTTTGTATCTCTATACATCTCCTGTAGGATGCCCCATCAGGTTCAAAAGCATGAATCTTAAAATTCTGAACATGGCTTTTCTGACATTCTTCCATAAACCGCAGGCTTGTCCCTAAATTTAAGACACCTGCATCTACAAATACTTCGTTTTCATGAAGTTTAATAATATCCGGGTCAAAATATTGCTCCCTCTCTAGCATTGTCGGACAGAAATCCTTAAAATTAAGTATGATTTCTTCCTTTACATCTAATTCTAACAGCTGTTTACGTATTGCATCCACATACACCTGTTCATAAGGCGTGACTACCACCGCATCCACGCCGGAGAAATTATGCTCTTCAGGACATTTTATCTCCACACCTTCAATCGTTGTTCCCCACTTGTCTTTGGCATTATCGGCAAAGCAGACCGGTTCAATCCCGTGAGCCGTCAAAAAATGCAATACTGACTTACCATTCATGCCACTTCCAAAAATAACAATTCTATTCTTCTCTTTCAGCTGTTCCAACATCTCTGCTTCCATGCCGGGATAATAACCTTTACCCTGCAGTTGGGGGATGTATCTCTCAACAATAGCTCTTATTGCACTAAAATCTCCTGTTTCATTGTACTCCACCCGCTTTTGATAGATAAATCTGGACTGCTCGTCTTCCAAATAAGATAATATTTCGTCTGTAGTTTTCATGTTGCAAATTCCTTTCTCATCTTCCATTTTCAGGGTACAATGTTTCACATGTTATCCCTGCGTCCTGTAATCTCTTTCTGATTTCCAGAGAAGCGTTTTGTGATGCCGTAATAATACAATTGTACTTATTACTTTCTGGCAGATAATCCTCCAATGATAACACCTGCTTTCCTCTGCGCTCTCTGCCTATTTTCCCTTTGGCAGTATCCACAAAAAGGCTTACCCTGTCGCTTCCCAGAATTTCTAATGCCATGTCACCAATCCAGCCTGCCCCAAATAATACCACCGGTTTTTCTACGGCAAATCTATTTAATGCTTGTATGACCGCATCCTCCCATTCCTTATAAGAAGCTGTCTCATCAATTGGAATTCTCCTCTCCTCGGTAAAGGGAACTCCTATGTCATCCAGTGCCGGCGGTTTCTGCGCCACTAGGCATGCATCGTTCCACTCACTCATCCAATCTCTGGCTTCGGCATTCTCAGGGATACCTCCGACAGACGTATGATGCACTTTTAAATCAGCCCATTTGGCCAATGCCACTAATCCATCCCCAAAATAGCGCCAACAATCCTTGGGCGTTTTATGTTCCATCCCCGAATTCGGTGCAATAATAATGCAGAATCCGGAGGGTTTTAGTACTCTTGCGATTTCCTTAATCGTAAGCCATGGATATTCAATATGTTCGAACGCCTGTCCGGATATTACCAAGTCAAAGGCCTCATCCTCTATTTCTTTCCAATGATAAATATCATTGGGTTTAATGTCCACATTGGGACCTTGCGCCATATCCATTCCCACGTAATAGTACTGAGAATCTTGAAAAATCTCCTTATAAGTACCGCCCATATCATAGCTTCCAATATCAAGCACTTTGATTTCCTTTTCTGAACTGCCAAAATACTTTTCATAGTATCTCACCAGATATTCCATCCTCAAATAAGATGATCTATGCATGCTTCCCCCTCTATTACTCCAAAAATTCTTTGCAGGAAATAATGTTTTGAAACTGCATTTTCTTTAGTTGCTCTAGCATTTCCTGATATGCCGGAGAACCATATTTTACAGAAAGAATCACCAGACAATCGTTCCTCTGTGGAAGGAACTCGGTAATCTCTTTAATTACATGACTAAAATAGTATTGTTTTTCTCCTTTTAAATCGGTCACTGCAAATGCTAAATTACAAGACTTATTCAGAAGTTGAACAATCCGCCCATATACGCTCTTCCCATAGGAACCTGCACCGTAAATCACAATACTTCGGTATCCTTCCAGTTTCCTTCGATATTTTGCATTTCGCTCTAACTGGCCGCTCAAATACCTGACCGGGCTCTGGCAAATCTGCCGAATTGCTTCCTGCTTTTCTTTGGGAAATGCCGAAATATCTGCCTCTCCCAACTCTGCATATAAACGACAGTCATCCCTAATTGCCTCCGCCAACTCCTGCTTATATTGATCAGCCAGCTTAGAGAGCGTATATAAGCACCCATCCAAGCGAAAATGAAAACAAATCTGATATAGCCTCTTATCCGTTTCCTCCTGTTTTACAAGGAATGAACGTATAAAATCATATTCATTCCTCATAGCATAAATCTTTCGATCGCTGTTGATGGAAGAATTGGGATTATCCTGTTTATAGCGATAAAATGCCTGGTTCAGGAACATCACCCGCTTAGCAAAATAAAAAGTCTGAAACCAAAATCCATTATCCTGATAAGAAGCCCCAGGTGTTTCCTGATACTGAATCTCATGCCTTTGTAAAAAATCTTTTCGGTAAAGAGCATTCCATGTGAATTTTTGTAAAAAATATACTTCCTGCTCCGCATTTGGTTCTATTACCCTGTTGTACATCTCCGGATTTTCGGTAAGCGCCCGATAATGAAGCTGTTCCGTTCCATCCTCCCGATCCCACAATTGATAATAGTCTGTTTTCACAAAATCAAGCTGCCACTGTTCCATGCTCTCGTACAGCTTTTCATACATATCTTCTGCAATATAATCATCACTTTCCACAATTCCAATATATTCACCTTCCGCCATGGAAAGCGCCCGGTTCATGGTATTCCCATATCCACTATTCGCTTTGTGTACTACCCGAAACCTTTTATCCAGATCAGCATAGCGGTCTAAAATCACATCCGATGCATCTGTGGAACCATCGTCCATACAGATCACTTCAAAATCTGTAAAAGTTTGGTTTCTGATACTGTCCAAGCATCGTTCCAAATATGCTTCTACATTGCATACCGGTACAAGTATTGATACCTTTGCCATTCTTAATACTCCCTAAGCAGCCATCTATTAAAATGAAATTTATCCTTCCAACTTTGATATCTTTCCTCACTTAGTAGTTTTTCCCGTATCTGCGGTAAGTCAAGTAAATCAAAGGCATGCCAGTCCTCAGCTTCCTTCTGGCAAATATCCTCTAATTCTTCTTTATAATAAATTTCGTCAAGATATAAATAATAGTCTGCACCTTTCCGTTTATAAGCCTCTATCTGATTCGGATGAACTCCCTGCTCTATCAGCAGGTCTCGTATCTCTTCCGCTTTTGCCTGACTTGCTATCAAAAAGAGCTCAGACTCTCTTTTACGTTCTGTATTCTTCTGCAATATTTCCTGCATGGAACAAACTGAAATCCCATTGTATTGCATTCCCTGTTTTTGGGGATCATTATCACAGATTGCTGTCACCTGCGCTAATCCTGTCCTGCTCACCCAATCGCAAAGCTCTCTCCCACAGCCGGTAAATCCAAAAACTACCACCTTATTGTAGACACTGCATCGCTCCACATAATATTTCCACTTATCTTTCTGTTCCTTATTGCAAACCTTTTCCTTGAGCTCCTCAAAAACAGATTCGTTGCTCCATGCTTCTGCCGTCCTCCACCACAAATTGCTCGCCCAAGTGTTTGTTCTTACCCAAGGCCTGATTAAGGGCGTTGCATAATGGATAATCCCACTCTTTTTGCGAAAGGCATCTATGACGGGCTCTTCAATTCCTGCCTTCCTCAGCTTATCCGTCTGTCCCATGAACACTGTGAACAAATTCCACTTTGCAGGCAGATGTAAAATCCTATCGTAACAGCACAGATTTAAAATATCTTGATCTTCATAAGGATGATCCTTTTCTAATTCCTCCAAAAAAACCTGATTCATCCCATCATTTCTAAGCTGTTTTAGATGAAACAACAAAACACCTGCATTGATATATTGCTGTAATGAGGGCAAGCCTGATGCTGTCCGGCGTTTTTCCTTATCCTCCTCCGTGTACAGCATCGGCCAAATGTCACGGCAGCCTGCCAAGTAATTATCCTCCATGTCAGTCTGATAGAGTTCTCCTAAGTCTTCCGTAACGAGAATATCTCCGTCTAAATAAATGCATTTATCCTCTTTAATCAAATCACATAACGCCAAACGATAAAAAGTAGCTTTTGTTACATGCTGATTGTGAATCGTCACATCCCGAAAAATCATTTCATTCACACAAACCACTTCTATCCGTATATTGTGATACCTCTGCTGTAACTTATCAAGCAAATGCTCCTTATCGTCAAATTCCGGTGCGACTAAAGCATAAATCTGATAAAAGGTATCCTCCTTTGCATTCTGTGCCATAGAAGTTATGGCAACACAAACATAAAAAAGATAATTTTCATCTGTTGCAAAAACAACCGGTATCCTCATATGTTTCCCTTCTCTCAATTATACCGTTGCTATAACCGGCATTCTCCACAATATCTTTTCTTCTGCAACTCCTTTTTGAATCAACTCTCTACGTATTTCATCTGCAAGTCCCTTCTTAGTTACCGCAATTATAATATAGTCATACATATAATTCTTTATCTCTTCGGGAGCGTAAACCGGCGTATAATCATTTTGATATTCACGCCAACCTTTATCCACCCATAAAATCAACTCCGCCAGCCTTCTTCTATAAATCTGCCGGTAGTAATCAATTCCTGCCTTACCTGCTCCATATAAGATAATCTTGCTGTCCTTTTCCAGCTCCGGGAAGGGAAAAGCATAATGTATCACTTGAGTATTACTGGGAAAATCCATATATCCTGTGATTGCATAAATGCGTATAGTAACGAATAATTGCAGTTGATGCATCAAAACCCTTTCTAGTGGATGACCACTGAATGCCTTCTCCAATTCTACATATATTTGATACAAATCACACATATACTTCTTATTTATTGAACGCGACAACGATTCCCCTCTATAACAATAATAGTAATAACACTTATGAGTGATACGAACTGAATTACATCTTAAAATATATTGAAACAAAAGCTCTACATCCTCCGCATAGGTAAGCGCAGAATTCATATCCTTTATAATATCTTTCAATATCTTTGTCCTAAACATCTTATTCCACAAATAAGGAAGTATACCATATTCAAATCTGTTTTCAAAGCTAAGCATATTAGAAACCAAATACCTCATGGATTTTTCAGTATCATATATGCCTTCTTCTATTGCATCCATCTCCTCAGCAAGATTTCCATCTTTATTTTCACAGTAATGTCCTGATGTAATCAGATCACATTGTCCTATATTTTTCACCAGCTCTTCTATCATTCTATTACCCATTTTATCATCAGCATCTGCAAAACAGATATAATTTCCTTGGGCGTATAAAACACCCTCTCTTCGTGCTGCCGCCACACCTGCATTCTTTTGATGCAATACTCTTACTCTGGAATCTCTAATAGAATACTCATCACATATTTCCGTTGATCGGTCCGTTGATCCATCATCCACCACAATAATTTCCAACTTTTTATAAGTCTGATCTACTATGCTATTTAAACATTCCTCCAAATAATCCTCTGCATTGTATGCCGGTACAATAATTGAAACCAATGCTTCCATCACCTTTCGCCTTCCTTTTTTCTGACTTCAACACTTATTTCCTGCCGTCAACCTATATTGCATATAATACAGTTTCATTTTCATTAAAAGAATAGTGGCGCAAAAACAACCTATAATCTGGGTTATATTCCAACAACAACATCGGAATCTCCCATATATCTTCCGGTTTATGATATACACAAATCGCACATTTCGGTTTATCCTTCTGGATATGGTTTTTTGCTCCATGAATAGCCATGCGCTCTGCACCTTCGATATCCAATTTCAAAAAGGATATCTTTTCTTCAACTATTTCGTCAAGTGCGACTACTTCAACAAAATCTTTACCCCCTGCCATAAACCTAGATCCCGAACCACCACGTGAAAAGCTTTGTATTTTATTATCTTTTCCTAACCCTTTGTTTATCAGTTCAATTTTTTTATCCGCCAAAAAATCCTTTAATTTTTGGACGCATTCAAGATAATTATCTTCATCCGGTTCAAAAGCATAAACCTTTTGGAAATTTCCCTCACACCATTTAACAAACTGTAGAGAATTCACTCCATCAAAGCAGCCTCCATCTATAAATACCTCTCCCTTACATACATTCAACTCAGGCAATTCAAAATATTGCTTTGTATTTCGTACTTCATACATAAGTTCAACCACATCAACGATATTTTCATCTGGTATGCTCAGTTCACGTAACTGTCTACATTGTTCCTCATGAAACACCCATGAGCAAACGCAAATCAATGCTTCTTGAATTTCCTTGTACTGGTCTAAAAATATAATAGGCAATTCTCCATATTCTTCCCCTCCCCTATTACTATCAACAAAACACTTAACTTTAAACCATGGCTTTCCCCAAAAGCAGTCATACACCCATTTCCCAAGTTCTCCTGCTCCAAAAATTATAATATCTTTTCCTTGATTGTTTCTAAAGATTTCGCCCAATTCATTACCAACCGTTGACTCCCTTACTATACGTTGCATGCATCTAACATCATCGGTTAAACTATGAAGCAGCTTATTCGAAAAAATATTTTTCGATTTCTCATCTACAATATGATCATAAATATTTAAAATTGACTTTCTTATTTGTTCCATCTCATACATGCCCTTTCTATTTACAGTCACCTATAATTCTCTTGTTTCAAATCTGTCTACTTATCTGCAATAATCATACAATTATTTTTATCAAACGCTTTTCCGCCTATATTGCAAAGTGCTTCAAACAATTCAAGGCTGACCTCCTGCTCAATCTTCTCGTAATTATCCGGCCAACTTTCCTGTACTTTTTTAACAGAACGAACAAAAAATCCTGCTGCCTTAAAAAGATTTCCAAGTGTTAAACAGTTCCATGTATATATATGATTATTAACTTCACTTCTGCTATATTCTGTTTCGCATGATTCATTTGGAACATAAAAAATAATCTTTCCATCATCTTTTAATTTTCCATGCAATTCTCTCAAAATTCCAAGGGGATTCTCAACATGTTCCAACACATGTGTTGAAATTATGACATCTGCATAGTTGTCAGGAATTTCTTTTACCCATTTCACGCTTTGAATCCCCATTTTACGCGCTGCTTCTCTTGCCCTGTCATTGATTTCTATTCCTACTTTTTCTTTTGCAACAATATTATTCAAAAGAAAGCCTCCGCCACTTCCAAGTTCAACCACCGTTGCATCTTCTTTTATGTATGGCTGAAACATAAATGCACTAATTTTGCCGCCAAAGCTCCCCAGCCTCTGCTGCCATTCAAAATATTGAGAATCATAATACTCTTCACCGCCTCCAAAATCAATTTGAGACTCAGAAATAAAATTAAATATCTTTTCAGCTAACAACTGCTCTTTTATTTCTCTCTCAAAACGGCTACATATTACAATCATCGTATTCAAATTATTTATTTTGCATAGTTTCTCCATAGATATTACTTCAATTCCCATTAAAAATTCGCCCTGTTTTTTTTCATCATTATCGCAGAATGCAGTTACTTTAAGACCTTCCACCCCTTTATTCAACTTTGTAAAAGTTTTTTGACCAAGCTTCCCTCCTCCAAAAATAATAACTTCTTTTCCCCTCAAAAATTTGAGATAGTTAATATCATTATTCACATACATTATCATTTTCCTCCAATAATTTTCTGATAAATTCAGCTGCCCGTTCGCTGGCATGTCCATCCTCACATACCCCATATTCGCCCAAAAATTCTTCTATATTTTTCTCATATTCCTTTTCTTCAAAATCTCTGATACAACGATGTAACTCTTCATTAGACTCTGCAATGGGAAATGGGAGCGAATTATAATCTATTAAAAACCCACGCTCTTCACCGATAAACTTTTCTCTATCTGGTGCATATAAAAGTACCTTCTTTTTTCCATATGCTCCCTCGAACATAATACTGGAATAGTCTGTAATCATTACGTCTGCTGCTGCTGCCAATTCTTCACTGTCTTCATAATTCTGTACATTAACTATTTTATTGTTTTGAGGCAAAACTCTATTTTCGAGCACCAAATTGGGATGCAAACGAATAAAAATAACCCAATTCCCAACCCATCTGTCATTTAAAGCTTTCAATAAAGCTTCCAGGTCTAGCAGAATTGACATACTATGCGTTCTTTCATATTCATCTTTCCTATATGTTGGTACATACAGGCAAATCTTTGCATCTACCTCTAAATGAAACAGACTTAATATCTTCTTCCGTATCGACTTATCAAAAAGAATATCTGAGCGTGCTGAACCTATCCGTATTGCCTTTCCCCTAAACCCTAAACCACTTCTGCAAGATCTCTCATCAAAGTCACTACCTGTAAAGAGATAATCCATTCTTGCGCCATCTTCTTTTATCGCTGCCTCAACTTCCGATGATGCACAGGAAGATTCATCATCCAGATAAAACTTTTTCAGGGTAATGCTTGACCAATGTTTCACTTGAATATAAACTTGATTCTCCCTTTTTCTGACAGATAATGGAATAATATCATCAAATAACCATATTTTCGCCGTTTCCATTTCATAATAATATTTTTTCCAGTTCCTGCTGCAAACTAGTCTAACACCACTTGGTCTTTTTATATTTGGAGAGTGTGTTATCCATACTATGTCAAGACCTTTCACCTCTTTTAACAGGATTCTGGTAATCTGTCTTGCATGTCCACCATATATGCCGACCAACATAACAATTTTATTATCTGCTATGGCTTGCTGGCAGCACCAATCTATATACTCACTTTGAATTCCTTCTAAATCTTCCTCCACACCCCTCACCTTTGTGCTTTTTCTCTTATTTGCCTCCAGCATCAGCAAAGAATAAATGTGAACAATTCCCATTTGTTTCAATTGCTCCACAATTGCATAAAAACCGTTAATGTTTGTTATCAGCACAACAATTTCATCTTTCGGATAAGTTCTTAATACCTCCGGAGAATCAATTACTATCTCTTCATATTTTGTATACCCTGCCTCTGCACAGCACCACCCCAACGTTTGTTTTTGTCTATCAAAACTATTATCGACCACACCATATACCTCCGCATGGTTACAACAGTTTCGCAAAAAATAACCCATTCCTCCTCCCGTTCCGAAAAGAAATAGCTTTTTGTCTTCTTGATTCTTCTCAAAAAATTCCCACGTCTGGCTTTCTAAATCCAAACTTTTGCACAAATGCTGATTCTTTGCCATTGCTCTTGCAATCATATCCATTGCCAAACCAACTCCCTGTTCTCAACCTCAATAGAAATTATCATCGATATGCATAAACAAACTGACCACTCTTATCTATATCACTCAATCTCCAAGAGAAACCTGCTTCCTCCATTTCTTTCATGCATGCAGCATCTTTTTCTCTTTGGCACTGCAGCATGAGAATTGTCACTTTATCTAGAAGCCTGCTTCTGGAAAGGTCAATTAAGATATCCTCCTCCTGACCTGCACAATCTAGTTTTAATATAACGTTACAATCCGGATATTGGTCAAGAACCTCTTTGAGCACTTCCGAAGCTCTTCTTCGTTCTGCCTGCTTGACACTTCTTGCTATCAAAACCCCATGATCAGAAGGTTCAAATTCATAAACTTTTCCCACATTTCCTCTAGCTTGAAAGTATTGTACCGCATCACCTGTATAATTTCCTATGTCAATCACAATGTCTTTTTTCTCATTGCAGATACTATAGTTATACAATTTCATTACAAAAATTCTATAAGCATTGTCAAACTCCGCTTTTGAATTAACTCTGATATTTCTATCTCCTATCGTTAACAAAATTCCTCCGTCTGACAACAACAAAATTTTATCGATTGTCTCCCCGTATTTCCCATATAAACTATGTCCTAAAATAATTTGATCTGCATTTACGCCTTGGGCGAGCAGTTCCCTAGAAACCTGAAAACATTGATGAATATTTTGGACCATAACAATCACTTTATCAAAAGAATAATCTTTCATTTCACTCAGACTTATGATTTTCTTTCCTGCATACCATCCCTTTTTCCTTCTGTCACTAAATGCTCTAATAAAATATTTCTCATTAATTTCTTTTTCATATTGGTCAAAAAACTTTCCCAATCCATAAATAATTACATTCTCTTTCGTCGTTTCCCCATCATTTACCGCAGTATGACTTCCATAAACATTTGCAAAAGCTTCCTTTGTAGTCTGCAACATCTCAATTTTATCAGGCAAATTAAATTCTGACTTCACTTCTTTTGACAACTCAACCCAAAACTGCTTATCCACCCCACAATGCACACCACTGCCATCCAGTCCAATATTTTTTATCAACGGTTCATAAGGATTAATACATATTCCATTTTTTTCAAATACATGCAGGGTCCAATAAATATCCCACGCATCAAGCGTTCCGGAAACAGTTTCCAATAACATCTGTTCACAATCATTTCCCCATGTTGCTAGAGCCAACGACATCATTTCATCATTTTTTAGCCGTTTTAATATATCATTGTCAAACGAGTACTCAGCCCATCGTTCTTTCCAAGTTCCCCATCCCCATGAAGAAGTGCGTCCACAGCCATAAATATCATATTGATCTTTCTTCATGTTCATTGGCCATGTATATCCGCTAATTGAATAAACCTGCCTATTCTCCCCATATTTTTCAAGGCATTGTTTCATAAAAGCCATAAAACTTGCAGCAGGCATGCAGTCATCCTCTATTACAATCACTGCATCATGCTTTTCCAATACATAGTTAATTCCTGAAACGACAGATTTCGCCACTCCAATATTTTGATCTAAAACCCGCAATTGAGTCGGACAAAAATCAACCTGATGAATTAACTCGTTAACTCTCTCCCACTCCATACGGTGCTCTTCCTTTTTGAGTCCATCTTGAAAAATATATAACTTCTCGGGAAGCACTGTATTTTGACTTAATGCCTCCAGAACTTTACCTGTATGTCTGCTTCGATTGTATGTAAACAAAACTGTTGCAATATCCATAACGCCTCCATTTACCATCTTCTAGCTGATAAGATAAAATAATCCCTATTAAAAAGAAATCCTCCTTCTTCAAGCTGCTCTATCATCTCATCTTGTCCATTTACTGCTGCAATAAATATCACTGTATTTTCTTTTTGCAATATCTCATTCGGGTGATATATTGGGCATCCCTGAAAGTTGCCTGTTTTATGCGAATCTAAAAAACCCGCTATATGAATTTCTGTCATAAATGTTTCAACTATTTCCTTAACCACAATTCCGTATTTACCAGTTCCCCAAATATAAAAAACGCTCTTCCTTACGAATGCATCTTTAAGCACTCCCTGTATATGATAGAGATACCACAGTTTTAAGGCCACTTTATCCGGTTCGCTAAGATTATCCCGGATTTGATAAAACTTCTCAAGCAGACTACTGAAAGAGGTACGTATTGTATCTATCTTGATTAGCTCTCCATTGCATTTAAGATTTCTACAATATTTATAATCATTTATCACATACTCATAATATTGAATTAACTGCTTCACTACTGCCTGCGGAGAATGATTTTTCAGAAAAGTCTCTTTCGTTTCAGAAACAACTTTCCCCACTCTTCCGTCTTGCACATCTGCACACATTTGCACTATTTTCTCACATAAAGCATCTATCGAATAATCTCTCGTCAGATAACCGTTTTTTCCATCTACAATAATTTCCGGTACGCCAGCAACCGGAGTAGAGATAACCACCAATCCATTTGCCATTGCTTCTGATATTACATTTGGATAAGACTCTCTTGTACTTCCACAAATTAAAACATCACTTTGAATATACTCATAATTCATATCTGTGCAAAAACCCTTTATAACGATATCATTTTGTAGTCCGTTCTTCTCTATATAATGAACACACTCCCTGCCATAATCACCCTGCACATAGCCACACAATGTCAATCTTCCCCGAATTCCTAATCGTAATGCTTCGTGAAATGCCATGATTACTGCCAGCTGATTTTTCTCCTTATAAATAGAACCCACACAAATAAATCTTAAAAGGTGTGACGTAAACTTGTCGCTCCCTGCATTTGTCTCATTTACTACGGTTCTAATGCATACGGAATCTGTATGTAAATATTTCTGCCACTTACGAGCCCAAAACAATGAATCACAAATATGGTAATGAGGAAAGATATTCATATATGGAATACTGAAAAAATCTGGTATCAAAGGATATATATTCATAATATGAGGTATTCCAAGTTCTCTGCTAATCAGTTCTACACAAGGATTAATCTGCACGGAATGCAGAAGATCCGGTTGATATAATGTTACCATATCCTTTAATTTTTCATAATTTTTATTTAAACAGACAACATCGATATCTTCTGGCTGGGAAGTGATCTGATAAGTACTCCACTCATATTCTATTTTCAGGCTTTGGCATACCTCTTTATATTCCTCACACATTTCTAGCCCATAATAATTTGAAAAAAATAAAATGACATTATGACCTGCCTGTTTTGCAAGAATTGCCTGATGAAGCAGGGTATTGACTGCGCCACCAAAACTTCTTCCATAATCAAGAAAATATAATATAGAATACCTCTCTATATCTTTATTCATGCTTCTCATTTCTCCTATGAAATAGTCTGTTCATAAAAATATGTTTCCAATTCCTTAATTGTAACGCACTTCAAGTTCGCATTTACCATATTTGTCAACTGCACTTTTACTTCATCTCCATGATCTTTAACCGCTATCAAAACATACTCAGCCATATTCTGTAATTCGATTGGATTTATCACACTAATACCATGAATTTCTTGATTCCACATTGATTCATTGTTATCAACAAAATACTGTATCTCTATCTCTCCTCCATTTAAACTCTCATAGCATTTTTTACCCCAAAATCCTGTTCCAAAAATAATAATATTCTCTACTTTTCTCTTAAAATATTTGTGCAGCAATTCTGATAAAAAATTTTTTCTGTCCTCAATCTCCCTTATAAATGAATACCATTTCCAAGCTTCCTCAATTTTAATTATAACATCACTTTTATTAGGACAATCACTTATGTGCGTCAATGAAATTGCATAAGTTTCATCTTCCATCTGTCTTGCTCGAACAGAACTGATTCCTCCCATGCGAAAATATGCAATTATCTCATCCATATATCCAAATCTAACTCCTTTTGAGTAAAACCTTAAAAGCAAATCATAGTCTGCTGAAATTCTGTACTTTGTATCAAAAACTCCAAATTTTTCATAAATATCTCTTTTGACAAATACAGATGGATGGTGAATAACATTTTGAAACCAAATATAATCAATTGGCTTTTTACCAATTAAAATTTCTCTTCCATTTTCAAGTATATTGATTACTTTTCCATATATCAAATCCACTTCACTTTGCTCATAAAATTGTACAACTTTTTCTATCACATTCTCTGCATACCAGTCATCACTATTAATGATACCTATAATTTCTCCCGTTGCCTTTTGTATCCCCTTATTCATAGCATCATAAAGCCCATTATCTTTTTCGCTCACAAAATATGCTATTGAATCTTGATATTTCCTTATTATCTCCTGTGTTCCGTCTGTTGACAAACCATCAATTATTATATATTCAATATTATCGTAAGACTGCCCAAGTACGCTTTGTATTGTCTTTTCGATTGTTTTAGCCCCATTGTAAACAACGGTAATAATACTTACCTTAAATTTCGAATAATCAGTTTTCATATCTTACCTTTTCAAAAAATGTTCCCGGAAAATATCTATCGGCGGCTCCCACAAAATTTTGTCTTCTGTCACTCCATAATTGATAAGCTGCTCCTTCATTTCCTCTGCCAGCTTCTGACTATTAACAGCACACACAATATAATCAAAGTCAATTGATATACATTTTTCCGGTATCAGTACCTTCGCCCTTAAAGCTCCATCATTAGGCAGCCTATTATCAACCCACATAACAACATTTATTTCATAATCATGTTTCCAATTACGGTAATAACTTTGTCCTACTTTTCCAGCTCCAAATAAAACAACTTTTTTTCTTTTTATTAAATTTGTACAAGGAAATAAATACTGAGGATAGCAAGTATCTGATTCTATCTGCAACATAGAGCCCGCATAAGTATATACAAAATACATTACCAAACGCTGTAATTGAATTCTTAATGTCTTCTCCATTATATGACCAGATATAGCCTCATTCAGCACATCATAAAATCTATTCATTTCTGCCAGATAATTTCTATTAGACGAATGGGAAACTGATAAGGCATTATATCTATAATGATAGTAACACCCGTCTGTAACAATAATTTCATTACAACTGAGAATATATGCTAGCACAAATAACAAATCTTCTCCATTCCTAACACCAACATTTACCATTTGGTAACACTGTTTCACAATAGCAGTTTTATAAAGCTTACAAACTACGTTATTTAAAATTCCTCCAAACATACCTCCACTTTTATATTGTGAAGATATTATCAAGTTATCGCAAAAAAACTCGCTGTGGCTATCATACTTCCCTGGATCAAACAAATCCAGACATTTATTTTTTCTTCCATTTGAATCATAAATCCACAAACCTGATGTTGCCAAATCAGATGCCCCGATGCATTGATATAATACTTCGTACATATTTTCATCTATCCAGTCATCACTGTCCACAAAGCCTATGAACTTGCCATTTGCATTTTTAATTCCTGCACTTCTTGCCGCTTGTGAACCTGAATTTTTTTGATGAATAACTTTAATGCGGTGATCTTTTTGCGCATATCTGTCACATATTTCTCCTGACAAATCTGTTGATCCATCATCTACAAGAATAATTTCTAAATTAATATATGTTTGTCGCAAAATACTATCAATACATTTTTCTAAATGGCACTCACAATTATAAACAGGAACAATAATACTAATACGATCTTTACTCATGACTCAAATTCTCCCTGCGTCCTCTTCTATTAAATTCTACTCACATGTATTCACAATACCACTGTTGGAAAACAAAAAAGGGCCACACTATTTTAGAATAATTTTTTCCACTGTCCTTTCCTCCATCTCCATTTTCCAAATAATCTAATATGAGTTTCTGTGTATTGTCTACACAAAAAATCTCCTGTCTTTTTAAGAAATCTCCATTAATGAACTCTAATAGTTGTTTCTTCAGTGTACCTCTCAGCCATTTATCCCGAGGAACACTAAATCCTGCCTTAGGTCTGTCCAAAAGTTCTCTAGGAATAAAATCATAAGCAATGCTTTTGAGTATTTTCTTCTGATTACCATTATCATTTTTGTATTTTTGCGGTACACGAAAAGAATATTCCATAACATTTACATCCAATAGCGGACATCTACATTCAAGTGCATACTTCATTGATGCTCTATCAACTTTACAAAGTATATCATCTGGTAAATAAGTCTGCATATCTAACAGCATTCTTCTTATATCCCACTCATAAACCCCAAACTGAGATTCTATTGGATAATAACTACTTTTCCCTTTATATAACAAAATATTGTTAATCGCATCTATATATGTGCTGATTCCTGACTGTGTCTTTATTTCTTTATCACGCTCATCTGATACAATGCGGTATAAAAGGGAAATATGAGAATTAATTTTTCCTCCGATAATCGGTAATTTCCTCAAATAATGAAGCACCGCCCCCTGTTTATCCAATTTCTGAGCCTTCTGCAATTTTGAATATATATTATATCCTGCAAAAAACTCATCTCCACCATCCCCTGAAAGTACTACTGTAACATCTTTTTTAGCAAGCTCTGCTACCAGCATCGTTGGTATTTGTGAAGGGTCTGCAAAAGGTTCATCGTAATATCTAGGTAATTCCTTTACCAAATTCAACAATTCCTGCTCTGACAAGTATCGTTCTGTATGATCTGTTCCTAAATAATTCGCCACATTTTTAGCGTATTCAGCTTCATTTAAGTTCTGATCTTCAAATCCTATACAATAAGTTTTTAATGGCCGTGTTAACTGCTTCTGCGCTATAGCACAAACTAAACTGGAATCATAGCCTCCACTGAGAAATGCCCCTACCGGTACATCTGCAATCAATCTTTGCTTTACAGCAACCATTATCTTTTCTTTTAAAGTTTCTCTTGCTTCCTCAAAATCATTTACCCTTCGGGAAGAAGTCAATTGATGATATTTTTCTGTTGTATTCCAGTATTTCCAACTCTTTACATTACCGTTTTGAAATTGAAGTATCTTTCCCGGTTCAAGTTTGTAAACATTCTTAAAAATACTGTCAGGTGATGCAATATATTGTTTATTTAAAAATCTTCCTAGAATATCTTGATTAATCTCCCTTTTAAAAAACTGATTTTTCATCAGCGCCTTTAGCTCTGAGGCAAAATATAAATTCATATCTTCCCTATAAAAATATAACGGCTTTTTTCCTATTCTATCTCGCACCAAATATAAGGTATTATCTCTACGATCCAACAACGCTATTGCAAACATACCATTTATCTTTTCAACAAAAGAAAGACCCCATTTCAGATATGCCGCAATAATAACCTCTGTATCACAATTTGACCGAAAAGGATATTCCCTTAATTCTTCTTTCAAAAACATGTAATTATAAATTTCCCCATTAAAAACTACCGATATCTGCTTATTCTCAGAGTGCATAGGCTGATGACCCGCTTGAGACAAATCCATAATTGACAGTCTTCTATGTGCAAATCCAACAATATATTCTGAAGATATCTGATAGATTTCTTCACCTGAATCATCCGGTCCCCTATGTTGCAAGGCACTATTCATTTCCATCAAGTTTTCTAATGATTCACTATTCTTCGAATAAAAACCACAAATTCCGCACATCTCTTATAATTATCCTTCTACCATCTCTTCATATTATTATTGATCAACCTATCCATTTCTTGTTCTGATAGTGATGACGGCTTGTCAACCTATAATCATTGCTATCGAGTAAATCATCGCCTAATGTCCCTACATCCTCCCGCTGTAAACCATTTTTCCACAGGCAATAGGTAAATGATATCTGGTCTCTGCTGGAATAGTTAAATACTTCATTCCACCAATCACACATCACTTTTTGGCAAATTTGATTTACATTTTCTCTGACCAGAATTGTACAATTAAACATACCATAATTCCTAGGCATTCCCTCCTGAAAATAGTTATAAATCTGGTTATAAATAATACCATTATTTTCAACCTTTGCATTTACAATCGCCAGTGCATGTCTATATAAATCTCCTCCTAGAGAAAATGCTGAAATTCCGCTTTTTCCTACTTTACTTGTATATTTTCTGATGTCTCCAACAATCTGTACATTGCCGTCAATGTAAATAGAAAATTGATATTCAGAAAAAATGAAAGGACCATTTATTTTGCAAAATCTGTTTTTTCTCCGATTATCCTTTACAACTTCCGGTACTACTTTATTAATATCTATCCATTGATAAATTTGTAAATCTTCAGGTTCACGGTCAGATATCAAATAATAATCACAGTCCTCTGAATAAAACTCTGGTTCACTTACAGGATCATAATCACCTGTTATACAGGTATAAACTGCATACTTTTTTTGATCAATATTTTCAATTAGTCCTGTGACTATAGTTTTTTCTCCTATCATGATGTTCTTTTCTATAATCTTTCGGCTTTCCTCAGCACACTTTTTTATGAACCTATCTACAATAATATCTAGCGAATACAGTTCAGACGCTGTGATAATAATCTCAATATTATACTGTCTCAACTGTTTTATAACCTCTCCCTGAAACCGCACACCTACCATTGCAAAACAAGCAATATTTTTACTCTGGGATAACTTTTCCGGAGAAATACATCGAATATCATTTTTTATTTTTTTCCCCCACAACTCCGAATCATTGTCGCTAAAATAGTTGATTTCTATCTCCAAAAATTTCAAAATCTCATATCCCGGTCCCGTTCCCAGATTTCCGCATCCAAAGACACATACTTTCAGATGATCTCTTTTAATATGACTTAACGCATTCAAAATATCGCTCTGTTTTTGCATAGGCTTTCTCCTTATACAGCATATAAAACCGTTTCACTCCATGAAAAAGAGTAATGTCTTAAATAAAAAATATACTCCTGATTGAGCTCATGAATTAACAAAGGAAGCTTCCATATATCTTCCGGTTTATGGTACACACTGATTGCCAATTTGGGCTTATATTGCATTATCATTTTACTCGCACCGGATAGTGCCTCATATTCAGCCCCTTCAATATCCATTTTTATAAATGTTACCGGTTCCTTTATTACTTGGTCAATGCTGTCAACTTCTATTTTGACATTCCAGTCTTTTTCTGTTATCGTGGAGCATCCTTTATCTATTCTGAACTTCAACTCTTTAGCGCCACTCCACAGCCCTTTGGGAATCAGTTGATATGGTATGCTATTTGCCTGAAATAATTTTTCACATTGTTCAAAATTAACCGGATCCGGTTCCCATGCATAAACCTTTCCTTGACCTGAACACCAATTATAAAAACCGACAGAAGTGTCTCCGTCAAAGCATCCTCCATCCACAAATATTTCCTTTTGAAGCCTTCTCTCCTTTAACTGTGGAAGGTCAAAATACTGTGAACACCTTAGACTCTCAGACATTTTTCCCACATTAATTATATTTTCTTCTTTAAATCCCTCCGCAAGCAATTGTTGTAGTATTTCTCTGTAAAATACCCTGGAAGAAATCAAGACTACCCCTTCCGGATACTTGGCTTTAAATTCCGACAATGCAATTACCGGCAATCCTCTGCATATATTCCCCGCACACTTATTATCGATATAGCACTCAAACTCTATATCACTGAACGTCTCAGCCAGATATCTACCTGCAGTCCCTGCGCCAAATATTCCCACGATTTTTTCGTTTTCTTTTAACTTAATATGTATTTCCCTTACTTCCTTAATTGTATGAACCACATTTTCCATATATTTATTATCTTTTGTCATGCTAAACATAAAACGATTCGCAAAAATATATTTCGACAAATCATCTCCTAGCAGATTGTATATTTTTTCTACTTCTTCTACGTAAACTGCCTCCATAAATCAACCCTCATTTTCAACTTTGATATATATTCTCTAATACTTTTATTTCCTGGGTAATATCATACCCTGCCATCCGAATACGTTCGTCCATTTCACATCGTGAATACCCATTTTCATATTTCAATATTTCTATAACCCATTGAGATATTTCCAGCGGCAAATAAGTAATGTTTTCTGTGATATGTGTTTCTTCCGGCACATTCATACTCGCTATACATTTTAATCCTGCCGTCTGCGCCTCAATCAAAACATTCCCTAATCCTTCAAATCTGGTTGGGAAAACAAATAAATCCATTGCCTGCAAATATTCCTCCACACAATCTGATTCACCTATAAATATTACTTTATCATATATTCCATAACTTGTAATCTGTTCCTTAATTTCCTGCTCTAATTCACCTCCTCCAATCAGTATTAACATTGCTTCTTGGTTTTTCTTAACTACTTCCGAAAAACAATCAATTAAGAATTTATGATTTTTCAAATACACAAGTCTTCCAACATTTCCAATAACATATTTACCTTCCACTCCTAATTTCTTTCTCACAATAGCTCTTTTTTCAGGATTAAATTTGTATCGCTTGATATCAAGTGCATTGTGAAAAATAATTATTTTCTCTCTTGGTATCTGCGGACCAAATAAAAAATCCGCCGCCTTTTGGGAACATGCCATATAATGAGTTGCCAGATTAGGATCAAATTCTTTCTTACACTTTTCATGATTTAACAACTCAATCCGGCGATTATACTCATCATTAATATCAACGTATGCATTTCTCGCGTGCACCAATATTTTTTTAACCCCTGCTTCCTTGGCCGCCTGCTCTGCCAATGTGCTTCTCCACCAAGTCGTATTCAAATGAACCACATCATAATTTCCTAACTCTAAAATACTTTTAAACTCCTTATAGAACCGTTCTGGATCTGTTTCTGCATAACACGATATGTAATGAACCTTGCATCCATTACGTATAATATTCGCCTCAAAGTCAATCTTGGAACTACACGTAGCAAAATCAAATTGAAATTTATCCCTATCAATGAATTCCCAATATTTCATTGCACTTCTTGTAACTCCGCCATTTGTATTTTTTATTGGAAAATGTAATACTCTGATTTTTTTCATCCCTTTACCTTTCTAATTAAATTCCCAACCCTTTCACTTGCCCTTCCATCTTCAAAAATTCCCATTTTATCCATAAATACTTCTGTACTACGCTTATACTCTTGTTCATCAAACTCTTCAATTTTTTTCATCAATTCATCATTATTAATTGCAACCGGAAACGGGAGATCATACATGTCGAAAAACAAATCTCCTCTGTCTGCAATATATTCTTCCAAGTCATCTGCATAAATAAATCCCGGCAAACCTATCAAGTTTGCTTCAAATATTGCACTGGAATAATCCGTCAAAAAAGCATCTGACCCAGCTATAATCTCATTCATATCCGGTCTCTGACTAACATCAATGAATCTTTCAGAAATCTGATCTGTCTTCAACCTTTTCATCTTTGCTGCCAGCTGAGGATGCAACCTAAGAAAAATATACCACTCACCACCAAATCTACTTTTAAGCGAAACAAGCAAGCGTTCAAAGTCTACTGTCGTCTCTTCTGTGTTTATACTGCGTTTCTTATTTTGACTTCCTCCACGGAAAGTCGGGGCATACAGTATAATTTTTGCATCTTCCGGAAGATCATACTCTTTTCGCATCTGACAATATTTTTCTACTCGTTGATTTATAAGAACATCGCATCTTGGAGTGCCGGTTTTTATGATCTCGCCAGCATAAATCAGACCCTCCCGATACATATTGTCACACCAAGTTGATCCGGACAACACATAATCTATCAATTTTGAATCATATCTGCTAACCATATATGCAATTGAGGGAAACAGATCTCCCCGGTACTTACCAATTGGTTTAATGCATATCGTTGCATGCCAGGTTTGAATATAACATTGTTTTCTTCTTTTTTTGGTTCCATAAAAGGTTCTTGTATTGCTGATCCACGTACCTGCTGTTGACAAATGATAGGCTCTGTTCCACAATGAATTTTTGATTTTTTTGATTTCCGGCGGAAAGTCTTTGCTTAAATCATTTAAAAGCCAGATAATTTTATAATTTTCTCCATCTTGTCTGTTTCGTTTCAGCAATTCTTCCGCCACATACTTTGGGCTGCACCCATACCCGCCACTCCCCTCAAAAGTCCACATAACAATTTTTCTTTGATCTATCGGAAACATTCTGCAGGCATAGTAGACAAGCCCATGCAAAAAGGCCTTTATCTGTCGATTTAAAATATAAAATTTTTCTGACCAATCACTTTTATGCTGATATTTCATATTAGCTTCCTTTACCCCATATTAATCATGCTGTCTGGTATCTCGGAAACTGCCCTCTCATAATCTTCCGGGAAGTCTATCTCAATCCAAAAAGCTCCATCTGTAGGCATTGTCTTAATCTGAAAATCTTCCTCATCAATCAGCCGTTGAATTGCACTCTCAAAATAAGCAGTAAACTCTTTTTCCTTCATCAACTGCTTTGTCTTTTCCTTTAGTGCCGGTATCACTACCTTTTTAAAAGCAGCAATCCCAATAAACTCTCCTTCCGCTACATCTACAGGCATTTGTTTAGTGATTTCGACGATCTTACCATTTTCACTCCTCACTTTCATAGCTTCCTCATCGCACCTTTTATACTCTACCGGAAGCGTCACATCAGCTCCGTCCTGTATCAGCTTTTCCAAAATTGCCGGCTCACACAATGTATCCGCATGAAGATAAAGGAAATCGTCATGCAATGCCTCCATCCCCATATAAAAAGATCCGAGCACGTTTACCATTTCGTAAAAGGGATTGTACATCAGGTGAACATTTCTCATATTTATAGTTAGTTCTTCAAAGGCTTCACAACGATATCCCGTAACAATAATAATGTCGTCTACACCATAATGTCGTAACAATTCTAAATTATACTCAATCAATTTCTTTCCTTTTACTTCTATAAAAGATTTCGGATTTCCTGCCGTCAACGTCCCTAAACGGTTTCCCTTTCCGGCTGCCATTATAATTGCCTGCATTTTAATTTCCTTTCCTAAAAAGCCATTTGGTAAATTTTCTCTATAATATGCTCTTCCTGTGCCGCCGGATCATTCTGAATATTCCCTGTTACCTCATTAGCCATTCTTTTAATCAGAGACTCTGTAACTCCGATTTCATGAAGTGAAACAGGTAATTCCAAGCGTTGTAGGAATCGATTCATCTTTTCTGCCGCATCTGTACCTCCTTGGCAATCTTTTCCAGTTAAAAGCTGTATTACTTTTTTGACTCTGTCACTTGAATATTCATATTCATAAGTCAGCCATGCTGTATATAATGCGGCAAGTCCCCGCCCATGACTAGTATCTGTATATGCTCCCAGTGGATACTGCATCCTGTGAGGAAGGCATGTACTTGCATTTCCCAGATTGATCCCCATAATCATACTGGCATAGCTCATTTTCTCACGCGCATCAGCATCTTTTCCTTTTAATGCCAAACGAGGAAGTGTTTCCCCGACAATTCTAATCGCATACTCAGACTGCATTTGTGTATACGGTGATGCCGCCTTAGAAACATAACTTTCTATTGCATGAGCCAGCACATCGAACCCTGTTTCCATAGTGATGCGGACAGGTAGCGACTCCGTAAAAATCGAATCTACAATCGCTGTTATAGGATACAGCGCATTTCCCCTGATACCATTTTTAATCTTTCTGGTCTCATCAGTCAAAATTGCCGCTTTACTAAGTTCGCTTCCGGTTCCAGCTGTTGTTGGTATGGCTATAACGGGTAGTGTATTCTTATCGGGCTCTTTCCCCTGATAAAACAGTTCTTGAAGCTCGCATTCTCCATTAATTCCGGCAGCAACTGCCTTGGCCATATCAATTGCACTGCCTCCTCCAAATCCGACAATAACATTTATCTTTTCTCTTTTTCCGAATCTAATACCTTCCTCTGCCTCTGACAAACGAGGATTTGCACTTACCTGGTCAAAAATTACCACTTTTTTTACTAATTCAAGTTTCTTGACCTGTTTTTTCAAATCGTCCAAGTATCCAAGCCTAATCAGAGAACGACCTGTTGTAACAATCATAACATTTCCCGTTATGATACCCTTTTGCTCCTGTAAAGCTTCCTTCCAAATATTTCTCCCAAAAAACACCCGGGTAGGAATACAAATCTGATACCCTGTCATGACCTCTCCTAAAGATTTTCGATTTTGATTCTTTTCTTGTTGTATAACCTTTCTGTTATCTCCATGCGTTTTGGGAACAGCGGCTTCAAAGTCTGATAAGTTTCCTGATATAAACGATACAATTCCTGATATTTATCGTGATTTTTTTGATCCGGACATATAATCATTCTTACTTTAACAAATTTTTCTGCTGCTTCCTTCAATGAAGCGTAAACTCCCTGTCCAAAAAACGCGATCATGGCAGCTCCGGATGCAGTTGTTTCAAATTCAGAAAGTACATGCACTTCTTTCCCTGTAATATCAGCCTTCAGCTGCGAAATCAGATTGATCCTTGCCAACCCGCCCGATAAACGAATAGCATTGATTTTGACTCCTGATTCCTCAATCGCCGCAATCATATCCAAATCTATAAATCCGGTACTTTCAAATACTGCTCTTGTCATTTCTTTTCGGGTATGCACTCTTTCCAATCCAAAAAATACAGCCCTCGCATCACTGTCCCATATCGGAGCACGCTCACCTAAGAGATAGGGAAGAAATATAACTCCTCCCGCCCCTAACGCCGCCTCTCCTGCATCTTTTTCCATCAGTTCATAGGGAAATGCTTCATTTTGGTAATAACACTGCTTTACCCATTCGATCAGACCTCCACCCATATTGTTTGAACCGCCCACAATATGAATGCCTCCTTCATCATATGGAATCTGCTGGATCTTATTTGCTATAATATTCACCTTTTGTTCTGATACCGCCCGAAGCACTGTGACAGTTCCCGACACATCACTGGCTTCTCCTTCCCGAAGCACTCCACTCCCTACAAATGAACATATAGCATCGTAAGTAGAACTAATAACTCTTGTTTTAGGTGTAAGCCCTGTTTCCTGTGCTGCTTCTGTACGCACATTCCCCACATATGTTCCAGGTGCAATCACGTCTGGTAACATTTTTTCGGAAATATTTATTCTTCGCAATAATTCTGTGGGGTACGCCTTTTTTTCTATATCATAATACCACTTATGAGCGTTCATGTAATCCGTCACATATTGTCCCGTAAACTTTGCTATCAGGTAGTCATTTGGCGACAATAATTTGTAAATTCTGTCAAACATATCCTTTTCATGTATTTTAACCCACAACGCTTTCGGAATCAGTAATGAAGCGTCTGCTCCAAGTCCCGTTCTTGTCTCTATATCTGAAAAAATATCCATATTTCTGATAATACTGCTTTCTTCTCTCGCCCTCTTATCCGACACCATCATACACGGCAACAATGCTTCCCCTTCTTGGTCAACGCAAACAAGACAAGAAGAAGAAGATGTGACCGTAAGATAATCAACTACTATATTTCCGGCATCCATTAAGCTTTCTCTCACAACCGCACATGCCTTTTTCCACCATTCTAAAGGAGCTTGCGTCACCGTTTCCCCCTGAAGCGATGTTTCAATCGGAATAGCAGAAGATGCCAGTTTATTACCTTCTTCATCAAATATAATACTTCGAATGCTTTTCATTCCCATATTTAAGACAAGTATTGTCTTCACTTTAGACATTACCTCCTAACAAATTCAGCTTATTCACAGCCATATTTTTCATTTCTTCATAAATTATCTTATTCACCTTTATAGGATCAAAATTCTCCTTTTCTAAAAGTCCACCATAACTACATTTCTGAAGTCCTTCTCGATATGCCAGTTTAACCTCCGTAGAGATGTTAATTTTCTTCACATTTCTATATGACAATAATCGTAAAAAGGTACTCTCGGTAAGTCCTGTTCCTCCATGAATTACAAATGGCACATCAGAAACGCCTGCTGTCTTTTCTATAAGATCATAATGTATTTGAGGACTTCCTTTACACAATCCATGTATCGTGCCTATAGCCACCGCTAGCATATCAACATTTGTGCACTGAAGGAACTTTTCTACATCCTCCATTTTGGCAACCCCGGTTTCAACAACCTCTAATTCTTCTTCACGTCCGCAAACCTGTCCCACCTCAGCTTCTACCAATACGCCTGCTTCATGAGCAATCCTGCATACCTCATTAGTAATCTTTATATTTGCTTCCAGTGTTTTATCCGATGCATCGATCATTACAGAATCCCAACCCAAAAAAATTGCCTCTTTTATAGAATCAATTTCCTTACAATGATCTAAATGCAGATATGCTGAAACGCATCTTCTTTTTGCATATTCAGTGGTAAATTTCTGAAACTCATTTTTGTCCAGAAAGCTAAATGCTTTCATAGATGTCTGCAAAATCACATTCCTATGAACCGCTGCCGCTGCATCTATTACTGCTTTTGCAGATTCTACACTCCACACATTAAATGCAAAATATTGTTGCGAATTTGGATTAATATAGTTGTCCATTGTTTTTCCTGCTTATAAATATTTTTCTGGCTCATTTAAGATCACATCCGTAATACCCTGCTGACTCAACACTCTCAGATCCAATCTTGTCCCTGTAGGCTTATCTGGATACAAATGTCCTGACAACCATGCACGTACCGCATAGCCTTGCAGCCTTTCCCGTTGCAAATCTATCCCTTTCCAGAATGGATGCAATGCATCTGCTCCACACCCCTTTAATTTAAACAAACATTCTGAAACTTTGTTATCCAAAATCCCAATTTCCGCCCGGGAATCCAACTGTCGTATTTTTTCCAATGACAATGTATAAAATGAAGAATACACAACGCAATCCTGTAATCCTCTTCTATGCACGAGCTCTACAATCTTTTTTTCAATTCCCTGATAAGGATAAACACTGGTTTTTAATTCAATATTAAGTTTCATGCCTTCCCTACATTTGTCCTCTGTTAAATCAAAAACCTCTTCTATCGTTGGAATTGTCTGACTAGGATTGGCATCTGCATAAATATGAAGCCTCTTTAATTCAGAAAGCGTATAATCTTTTACACAGCCAATTCCCTCGGTTGTTCGATCCACCCTTTCATCATGAATAACCACTAGATAACCGTCCTTAGTAAGCTGTATATCAAATTCAATTCCTGCCAAACCTGGTATTTGTGCTGCTTTTTCAAATGCCAATAAAGTATTTTCCGGGTACTGCTGGCTGCACCCTCTATGTGCCCATATTTTCATGATATTGTTCCTTTTATCATAATTCTATTCTGTATAATTTATATACTCCTCCCCACATTCTGCAATATCCTCTGCAAAATTCTCCATACTCCATGCAACATTTTTTCTGATTACTTTAGCCGGCACTCCTGTTGCTATGCAATTATTTGGAATTATTCCTTTTACTAAACTCATAGCACCAATAATACTCCCATCATAGATGACGGTATTGTACAAAACGGTAACCCGCATCCCTATCCAAACATGATTCCCAATATCAATTTTTCGCTTTTTACTAATTTCATATGTTGAATTTATATTTTCACCCGTTCTAATATCGAAAATAGCATGTCCATCACCACTACGCATATAAACATCATATGAAAACAAACAATCATTGCCAATTGAAATACTTGAATAGCCCTCCACCATAATATCATAGTTTTTTCCAACACGAAATGCATTACCTATTTGCAGAAAACTACTCTCAAATAAACCAAGTCGCCCACCTACAAAAAAATTGTTGTTACCTGATTTCAATATGGCATTTTCTTCGACCTGCCAACTCGTCTCATCAAACCTTCCCAATCCAATCTTCGTGTTCTCTCCAAGCAATACTTTTGAATAACGCTTTATACCTAAAAGAAACTGCTGAGCATTACAGCCATATTTCATCTGTAACTCTGCTTTATCACTTACAGTTACTTCACTCTCGTATAATTCAACTTTATCATCAAACTCCACGCTTGCCGAATGCTTGACAAAAATCCTGCTGTTCAAAAAGCAACATTCATTTCCAATTGTCACTTTCGATTCATTGTGAATGTAGATGCAAGTATCTTGAAAGTAAGTATGATCCCCAATCGTTATTATTGAATTAAATCCGGAAAAAGCAAATTTGATCCCCTTATATTTTCCTACTATTTTATTTCCATGTGCATCTTCATAATAATCTTCTTGTTGCCGCAATATGCAGTCACTAAAATAGTAAAAATCTATTTCACTCTTATATCCTTCCCTGATTAACTTGCTTTTTATAGACTCATAAAATGCTAACGGAATCACTATATAATATTCCTTAGCTTTTCCACATAAGCAATCTATGGAAAACACATGCACATTATCTACTTTCTTGGCATCCCCATCTACATAAAATGCAACATTTATTCCATATTTTTCTTTTAGTTTATTACTAATTTCATACGATACCTGATAGCTTCCCCACAGAATCACCTTTCTTCCTGCATAATTATGAATTACTTTATCTGAAATATAATCAATCCAGTCTTCCACTTTTTCCCTTTTGTCATCATCCATTTTTGCCTCTCTCCGCTTTCAAAAATTTCTCCATAATCCCTGCCATGGCAATGGACTCGCTACGGGTTAATTTAAATCCACTCTTATCATTTCCGTTAATCATACTTACAAAATCCTTAATCTCATACCGCAATCCATCTCCCAAAAATCGTTCGGAATACTTATCCACATGAGTAGCATTCTCGTAATGAACTTCAAAATAAGTGGTTTTCCACCAAGGAGCCTCCGCAACAATGTAGCCTTTTGTGCCTGCAATCAGCAGTCTTCCCTCAGACTTCACTCCAAGACCACATGTAGCTGTAGCAATTCCTTTAGAATATTTTAATGAAACCTTTGTAAAAAGATCCAGTCCGTTTTCTTCACGAATCACATCAAAGCGCACATCCTCATACTGACCTCCAAACAACTTGATTACCGGCAACAGACAATAACTTCCGAGTTCTGTAAGACTACCTCCATATGTTAAATCGGTCAACTCTCTTTTCTCTTTTCCTTCAAGCTTTGTAAAGCAGGCGTCTACGTAACGAATGTTACCGATGGTTCCACTGCAGGCAATACCTAGTAGCTTTTCAAATCCCGGACAGTATGCCGTCTTAATTCCTTCAAACAAAATGCAGCCACGTTCTTTTGCATACTTAAAAAGTTCTTCTGCCTGTTCTCTTTTCAACGTCATTGGTTTTTCACACAATACATGCTTTCCGTGTTCTAACGCAGATTTTACATATCCATAATGAGTCTGATGGGGAGAGGCCACATACACAATATCCACATCTCTAAAAAAAACTTCCAAATCATCGTAAGCATCAATTTCCCACCTCTCAGCAAATGATTCTGCGCTTTCCTTGTGAGGGTTATACACCCCTTGCGCACTGATGCCGCTTACTAACTTCATCTCTGGTACAAAACGATTAGCGATTCTGCCTGTACCAATAATTCCAGCTTTCAAAATCTGTCTATTCTGTTCCCTGAGCATGGTACTTGAAATATTTTTTGTCCGATCAAGGTATACCACTTTACAGTAATCATTCATATAATCAAAAACGCCCACCCAGTCCGAACCCACCGTGAAGATATCTACATGATATTTTTTTACATCATTCACCTTTTGTCCCAATGATTCTTCTATAATGACTTCATCCACAAGTCCTGTTTTTTTTACATTTTCAATACGCACCAGTAGAGAATCCACAACGTTCAGTTTCCCTCTCTCCATATCGTACTTTTCTGTCGTTACCCCCACAATCAGATAATCGCCAAGCTCTTTTGCCCTCTGAAGTAATCGGTAATGACCTTCGTGAAACAAATCAAATGTGCCGTATGTAATTACTTTAACCATGTCATTACCTCCTAAGCTGCTTACTATTTCTTGCAATACCATTTATAGCTAATAAATTGATGAATTTTTTCCCCACATGTCCCATCATTATTCGTCGCTATCTCTCCATATGCTCGTACCTGTTTCTCTCTGTCAAAAGAGGAACCAACAATGTGCTCATCCAACAAATCCGTCAACGAATTAAATGCATTTTCCATGCAGGAATACCTGATCCAATTTGATGTGCAATCAAATCCCGCTGTATGTCCCATCAATTCTTCTTTGTCAAATCCAATCGAAATTTCTTTGTATCTTCCTGTTTCCAAATTAATATCATACAACTTTCTATCTAATTGATGAAAATAACGATACGTCCATTTACCAAGAGAATCTGTTCTTCGCAAAAATGCTCCCACAGCACCTGATGAAAAATACTCGTTTCTTTCCTCGTAAGAAAGCTTAATAGGCATCTTCCATTCCTCCATCTCCCCTGTTTGTTTATTAAGGAGCAAAAACATATTCCCCCAGTAAGGAGACAATACTATGTTATTTTTGAACGGCACTGCCATACTAAACGGACGCTCCATACAATCATTCCCATATAACCTGCTTCGGCATCGGAATCCTTTCGGTAGATTGGAATACTCCCGCATCTCCCCTGTATCCGGATTCCAACTTGTAATTGTCCCTCCTTCATAAGGAAGCAACCATACCTCCGTATCCGTTGTTGCCATTGCAAAGCAGCCACAAGAATTTTGTGCCATTGTTGTTAATATCTGAACCTTCATACTCTTGCCATCAATAGCAAGTACCTGATTATCCGTCGGAGAAGCAACCAATAAATATTGTTTCCAGACATAGCTCCCACCAATCCTTCTCTGCCCTCCAACTTCTTTAACAAAAACTTCCTTTCCTTCAGTTATATAGGACACCTCACCGCTTTGTGTGTCCAATCGAACAATAGCAGAATAATAATTTGGTATCAAAAAAATATAATTATCTATTCTCCATGCATTGCCAAATGCACCAGGTCCTTCCAACTCATGCTTTAATCCTATCTTCTTAATAATCCTATGATCCTGAATAACCAAAATATCCTGTGCGTTTGCGGGACATACATAAACCTTATCCTCTATTCCAATTGCCCTTGAATAATATCCGCCTCCCGCATACTCTGATAAATCACAATAATATTCATATTGGTAATTATTGTAGGACGAATAATACAACTTATTTCCCTGAGTAATTTTCCACTCATCACAGCCATCTCTCCAAAAAGCAGTTACTATCTCACCTCGCCAATCATCTTTCTGCGGACCATGATGTAAATTATTATCCAGAATAAACAGTGGCTTCCCCACCATTCCAAAAAGTGATGTGACCGAACTTCCAGCATCGCCAATATAAATGTCACACAATGCAATTGTCCTTTCAATATCCGGCGTATTGTCATAAATAGCCCAATCTTCTTCAAGAAACTTTTGCTTTATATTTTCATAAATGTGACGATATTCTTTTCTCATAGAATCTAGGGTAGATTCCATTAACGGATGAGGACGCCATAGCAGACAGACATCCTTTCTTTCGCGGAAACAGTCAAAAACATACTCCATTTTTTTTAAGAATTTTTCTGTATCGCCAAGCATACCGTTAATGCTAGTATTATAAAAATATACTTTTTTGCCTTGCATTTTTTCCCCCCAGCCAACCGGCGGTTCGGGCGGATTTTGGCACATTCGAACAATCCTGTCGAACTTGGGCGAACCCATCGGAATCAGCTTTTCATCCGGAATACGTGGATCAAAATATTTCCGATATTTTTCTGACTGCATAACAATATAATCTGCATTCAAATAAGCGGGACAAAGTGCCTGCCCTTCCCCCATCCCTCCAGATGTAGAATAATAAGGAATATAAACTAACAAATCTGTATATTTTTTTAATTGATCTGAATAGTAACGAGGATCAATACTTGTCACATAGTTTGCATAATCATAAGGGTTATGAATATAAATAATATCCGGATGACGATCCTTCAAAAGATAAGATTCATAATGCGTAATTGGAATATCTTCAGGAAAATCATTACCTTCATAATGATATTTTCCCATTCTTCCCTCCGCATCACGCTCATAATACGGTATCGGAATCACATAAGCATCACAATTCGGGTCAGAATCCGTCGCTAGAAAAACACTTTCTAACGAGTCCCACATACTTGCCTTGTACGGCAAAAAGACAATCTCCTGTCTAATTGAAATTGCATTTATGGCAAAACCAACCATTTCTAAAGCTTCTCTTAAACTACGTTCCACTTCTGTCGGCAAAATCTTCTTTATCTCCACACTCGTCTCATAAAGCATCTCACAATACTTTTCTAAACATATAACAGCCTCTGTTCCCAGTCCTTCTATTTGTTCAATTACTTCACCTATCTGAATAGCAACTTCTTGGCAGTCACACAGTCCTGCCTGCGCTGCCAGATAATCCTTTTCTTTTAATTTCTCGATACATTCGCATTGCAACAGCCATAAACTTGAAATTATTTCAACTATTTGTCTTTTCTGAAACCTTCGCATCACACATTTTCCTATCTCAAAAATAAATGCCACACTTCAACTATTATTTTAATATTAACAAAAAGACCTGTTATTGCAGCTACTACAATAACAGGTCATGAAAAAACTTTATCTCTGCCTCCATGCAATGTCATCGCAATCCATGCTTTCCTAATATGCCCAGTAAGATTAAAGCCATCTTTTCTATAATATATATCGGCTATCTAACGCAAAATATTAGTTGCAATTTCATTTCAATGGAACATCAACTTTAGCTGTTTTTGTTTCGCCACCCACCGTCACATAAGTAACTGTGGCTTCTATAGTGGCGTCATTCGGATAAGATTTCGTATAATATGACATGTATTTTGAATCAAATGTTATTACGCCATTTGCATCCGTTGCATCCGCCCAAAGAGAGCCATTTGCATTATAACCATCATAAATCTTTCCACTATTATCCATCTCAATCTTGGCAATTGATGCTAACGCCTTATCTCCAGAGCCGCTAGTATAATTAATAACACCAACTGCATCACCCGGCGTAAAGGAAGGTGCCACCTGTTCTTTCAATCTAACATTAACAGTAGCTGTTCTGGTTTCAGAACCAGTTATTCCATCACCTACTGTTTCATAAGTGATTGTCGCTTGTATGGTTGATGCATTAGGATAAGATTTAATGTAATATGCCATATACTTCGAATCCAATGTTATTAATCCATTTTCATCTGTTGCATGAGACCAAAGAGAACCACTTGCATTGTAACCATCGTAAATCTTTCCATTATTATCCATCTCAATTTTACTAATAACAGAAATCGCACCTGCACCGGTACCGACTTTATACTTAATTGTACCCACGCCATCCCCTGTCTTAAACACAGGATTAGGATTCATAAACAATGCCCCTGTACCTGTCACAGGAGTTGCCCCACTCGGTGCATTTTCATTACCATATACAGCAGTAATTCTGATGCCTTTGGTAAGCTTTGTCCAGTCAGTATTTGTGTTCATGTCTCCTGTAAGCGTAAATGCTGTAATGCCCTTACCATCTGCATCAAGTGCGCTTAATGTAAAGTCTTCCATTACATTATTTCCACTTGTCTTTGTCATATCAACCATACCTGTAAACTGTGCTTTTTTAAGCAAAAAACTTATCTCGTTCTCCCCTGCCACTAAAGGCTGATCTGCTCCGGTTGCAGCAGTCATTTCTACATTTACAAGCGCTGCGCCCTCAGTATCCTTGTCCGCATCTGCTCCGCCTATCTGTACCTTTGCAGCATCATTTGCCGGAGTTGCCTTAAGACTGATCATGTAGTCATCCTGAGCCGCACTATTCAACTCAGCAGGATCTGCCACAAAAGTAATCTTATCCTCGTTCAAATCCTCTACATTCAAGGTAACTGTTATCACCTTATCCTGGGTACTCTTGTTAATAATCCCATAATTGCGGGATATAATCTGATCACTGGTATCTTTTGTACCATCACCATCAATATCTACATCAAGCCCATTCGGGTTAAATGCAACTACAAAGTTGGTCGGTACAATTACATTAGTTACATCATAAGCATAAATAGGTGCATCTACAGACACTTCCTGATCTGCAGCAAAGGTTGTCATAGACATTCCCATTACCATGGTTGCGCTTAAAGCTACTGCTAAAGCTTTTTTCATCTTTCTCATTTTCTTCATTTTCCTCCTTGTTCATCAATCATTTTGAAACAGAAATTGTCACTTTAAAACCTACGCTGCTCACCTCCTCTAAGTTTTCATCCACCATCGTATACATTACTACTGCGTCATACTCTCCGGCAGCCAGTTCTTTGTCCAACTTAAAATTCTTAAGTTCAGTTCCTACCGGAAGCATAGGTGATGAATACAAAAGTTCATTAGTACTTTCCTCATAAACATCAAAGTACAACGTATACAGATTATTTTCCACATTGGCCACATAAGCATTGGGCGATGCCGACTTGCCGTCATCAAAGGTCCATGCCGTTGTCATCTTACACTCAAACATGCCCTTGCTGACCTTTTCAGACATCTCATCCATGACGTCTCCTGCATTGTCCTCATCCACAATTCCTCTTTCTAGGACAGTTGACCTGGGAACGCTTTCTACCGCTTCCTGTGCCGGTTCTTCCTTCTGTTTGTTTAAAAGAAGAACGATGCAGGTGATAAGTGCCGCTACCAATATAACGAAAGCAACTACAATAATGATAATAACATTTCTGCTTTTCTTACTTGCAGACTCTTTCTGATTGGACATAATCTTGTAACTCCTCTCTATATGATGACTCACCCGGAAGGGCGAACTCTTCATATCTCAACTGATTTCTCTGAGCCCTCAGTCCACACTGACCATAGCTCCCGTTCCTTCTATAATTTCTTCATTCCCGTCTGCCGTCTGGTAAGTATAAACAACCGACAGTTTGATTCCTCCGGACAAATTCTGCCATGCCGCATTAGGATTCATAACTCCATAAAAGGTATACGCTGTCACCCCTGTACCATTTGGAGCAAGTCCATCAAGAATCATCTCGAACTCGTTTTCCGATCCTTCCTCTGATTCCATCGATTCATCTTCTGGATTATCCGATGCTGTTTCTTCTAATCTGTAGACAGCTCCTGAAAGCTTAAATGCAATTTCATTATTGCCTGCATGGAGAGCCACTGCCTGCTCCCCGCTCATTTCAACATTCTGCAAGGTCTCTCCCGTAACACTCTCGTCTATCGGTGAACCATCTGCCAGAATCTCCTCCTCATCCGCCGGAACTACCGCCAGATAAACAGCATAAACACCTTCTTCCGCATTCATAGCCTCTTCTGCGGAATCCACGAAAACTAATTCGCCATCATTCCTATCCTCTACCGTCAGCGAAACCCTTACAATCTGATCCGTGGAGCTTTTATTGACAATACCATAATTCCCTGATATTACCTGCGCTGTAGTTATCGTATCCTCTGCGATCTTAATCGGGAGGCTGTAAGGATTCAGTGCCAATAAGTATGTAGCAGGCACCACTACGTTGATGATTTCCGGAATTTCCTGTTTCTCGTCATTTTCTTTTTCTTCTTCCGGTTCTTCTATTTCTATATCATTATCGGAAGGATTCTCATTATTATCTTCTTTCGGTTCTTCCTCGGGCTCTTCCTCATTTAACTCCCCATCAGAATCCGGTTCTTTCTCATCTTTGTTATCATCAGGCTCCGGTTCCTTCTCACCCTCTGTAGAATCCTCTTTTTCGGCATCACCTTTGGGTGCTTCCGGAGACTCCTCTTTATTTTCCAAATCTTTATTCTCCAAATCTTCCGAAGCAGAATCTCCGCTTTCCGCAGCTGACGGCTTGTTTCCGTTCTCTTCCTGTGCAAAAACAGGGAAATAAACACTCCCGATCACCATGCACAGCATCACTAAGAACGCCATATTTTTGATTAACATTTTCTTTTGTAGTCTTATCCATTTACGCATGATACACCTCCGTACTTTCAAAACACATCATGCTACATGCCGGGCAAACAAAAAACAAGCCTATTATTGCACAGTCTGCAATAATAGGCTCCCTCCATCTAAAATCTGCATCCATGCAATACTCTTTATTCCTAATATATTAGTATATCGGCGTAATCTTAATACACCTTAACCCCAATAATAATTTTTTATTCGGACTTTTGTTCTTCCTGAACTACCCAATAAGTATATCGGTACAATAAAATATTACTTTAGGCACTCATAAAGAATTTTATATTTTCTCACTCGCAAAACAATTCCGCCTATGCGGTTGGCACATATCACTCTTACAAATCCATTAATAACTGCGGAAGCTCCTCCAACGTTGACCAGATTACATTCATTCCCTTGTCTTCCCAATATAGCGTTTTGGAAACAAGTATATGATTGATCATGAGTTTTTCATAAACAAATTCTTCTTTTTTCAGCTGTCCGGCAAATTCTTCTTTCGTTATTTTTTGATCCGTTCCCTCATATACCATATTCAAAATATCATCTGCACAAAAGAAAATATAGTGCTTCATTTTATTTCCATTTTTATCCATTCCTCTGATGATCCTGCGAAATGTGTAATCAGCGCCCGAAAATCCCACGTAGAGTAAATTGCAATAACTCATGGAATATGCCTGCAAAACGTTTGCCAAACTATAATTACTACTCTCTTCGTTATAATAAGATGTCTCAGTCAATATGATTTTAGAAGAGCTTCCTTTCTTCCCAGCTCCCGTATCCTTAACAGGAACCAAACCATGACAATGATAAATTTTATAAACATTATCATCTTCGGCAAATTCCTTCTGCTCTTCCGGCACAATGGATTCCACTTCATTTCCATCTCTTTTTAATGCAATCTCCAAAAGATCGTCATAATTATATGTAACCGCTCTCTGAATTTTTTTCTTTTCCATTACTTCAACAACGGCTTTTAATGTCGAAGTATCATATCCTTTTATTTTGCCGTCCGTGTCCCACTGAATAGTATAGCACTTACGGATATACTCACACAAAACTTCATCAACCAGAACCTCATCATCGAGTCTGAACTGCTCTTTAACCATCGTCCGTATATATTCAGCTAGCTCCAGAAGATCTACCCCTCTGTACATTTTGGCCGCATCACCACTTGCCACTCCTTGCATTTTGTCTACAAAATTATCATCCTTCTGAGTCCTTCCAATTGTTGCTGCTATAATATTCAGCCACTCATGCTTTGCCGTATACGTTTCCGAATATGACTTTATAATTTCGCCGCTTATCATTGCCAAAAGCTTTGCCCAATCCGGAAGTCCACACGATATGCTCACTCCTGCTCCAAGACAAAATGCCCAAGGCACACTTTCTTCAGCGTCATTTAACTTTTTCTTTAATTTTTTTGCATTCTCTTCATTTAACTTAAATATTTCATCGAGTAGTATATCCTGTAGTTTCATTTTTATCCCCCTTTGCCAATCCTTCCCATTGCTGAAACAGATATTGTATCGTTGAATAGGTACTATCGGCATTCGTCATATCGCACTTCTTATATGCTTCTCTTAAATGCTCTATGCTTTCATTTATCATTAGCGTTTCTTCGATATTTCTTAAATACTCCTCGACATACTTTGCTACTCCTCTCCACCTCTCCTCTTTATACTCGTTTAATAATGTTTCAATCCTCTCAACATATTCGGCTAAGTATTCTTTCATGCGGCCTTTTGCATCTTCATATTCATATCCGGCACCCGCTTTCATCCTTTCAGCATATTTCAATATACTTTCCCGGATACTGCTCACAACATCACCATCAGGAAATTCAAATCCCACCGTAAGTACAGACCCTATTCTTAAAACATTGTCAAGTGTCTTGGGCATTGCTCTGTCAATGTCTTCCTCCTCATATATAAATGCCAGCAAATACTCTTCCACCTTCATATTCAGCAGGCGGATTGCCAGAAAATCGGCCCGGCTTTCCCGCATCGTCCAGAATCCCAACTTTGAAATCGCATCATAGTTGTACCAATATTTAAAATTTTTCCACAAAGCTACATTGTAGTCATCAACTAAAACACATCCATATATGTTTAAATATGTCTTAATTCTTCTATCTTCACCCTTCTGCTTCTGATATCTCAGTCTCCGCGCCCTAATATCAGCCGCATATACGTTTACCTCCTCCTCTGTCAAAATTTTGTTTATTTTAGCATAAAGCTCTTCTTCTCCATCATTTATAATTTTCTCAATCTTATCACTTAGTGAATCACTTTCTCTTCGCCAGATATTCGCTATATTGTCCATACTCAAAATACCGGCACATCCGCTTTGTGCCGAATAGTCATGAAACAGTTCGTTTTCATAATAATAGCTTTCACCCGTATTCCGGCTCCGGTAATCAACAAAATCTGTATATTCGCAAATACAATCGCTAATCTTCTTTTGAAAATCTTTGCACCAATTGTTGAACATTGAAAAAACTACCCTTTCAACACGATGATACTGTTCCTCCGGCAAGTACATTTTCTGGCTTGATAAATATTCCCTTATAAACTCATCCCCCCAAAAAATTTTAGCTATATCCTGCGACATCATTTCCGCCATAATCCTTATATATGCATCATATCTTACTTTCCTGAGTCGTTGCCCACAATAATGCATGCATTCATGCAACAGCCGGAAAAGAGTTCCTTTCACATCATAAAGACCTTTTTCCGGCACGATAATAAGCACCGGCTTTTTAATTTTGCCATCTTCATTGCCATTTTGACAAATTTTGTCTGCATTCAAAAAGGAAAACAAATCAATTGCCGTTGTGGCATCCGCCCCTCCGCTAATGACAAGGAATACGATCTGCTGATCGTTATCTCCCATCTGTACTGCCACCTTATTCAAAACTGCCGTATATGCAAATAAAATCTTAGTAGCTGTCCCAATAGCAGGATGCAGAAGCGTATTGCCTTCAATAAACGGCTTATCGGAACGAAGAAGGTCTGCTATAAAGTCCCCTACTTTGTCCCTGAATACCTTGATCGCACTTTTTAACTTATCCCAGTCTGCCGTCTCGTCCTCCCAGCATATTCTAATAAGCTCTAACGTTGCACCTATAAAATCATCCAGGCAGTATCTTATATCAAATCCGTGCAGTGTATTAGCAATATCATAATAATTTTGAATAATCTGCTCTATCGCCCGGGACATGCGCACGGTATAATTCCTTTTTCTTAATTCTTTTTCAAAATCCTCTGAAAATTTCTTCCATTTTGCCTTTATTCCATTGTTTATGTCAACAAAATTTTCCTCACCACAAGGTCTCTGATCTGCTTTTTCTGCAATACAAATGCTGGTTTTCGTTCCAATAATATAGTTATTATAAAATAACCCATTAGGCTGAAACTCTTCTGCCATAAAAAGAGCAAGGTAACTTTCAATATTTATATTTGGCACAACAACCGTATCTACATTACCAAATGTAGTATAATAGTCCTCCAATTCTTTCTCGACCTTTTGGCGGCATTTCTCTTCGATTTGTAATTTTTCCAATTTTTCTATGAGCTTCCTTCGTATAACTGTGTGAAACTCCTTTGCAGATGTTCCTTCTCTAAGACTGAACTCTGCTATCAGTCTTGCCTCTGAATCACTGTTAAAATTGTCTTTTGTAACTTGAAAATCTTTATATACTCCACATATTGTATAACAGCTCGAAATAACTGCCTTATCGTTCGTTTTCCACTCACGCAATTTGCTAATGCAATAAGTAGGAACTTTGAAATCCTTGGAGACAAATCCAATTACATAATCCGAAAATCCAATAATCGGAAATACTGCACAATGCAGCTCTTTCAAATTCCAATTCTCATGCTCTGCTGTCTCTTGAATATATTTTTTTATTTCACTTGTCATCGTTTTCAGTCCATCGCACTGTTCCACAAAAGTCTGTGATAAATGAACCGAAGAAAGACATATATAAGGATGTGTCTCTAAAAACCCAATGGCTTCTCTGCATATATTGCCTTGAGAATCTTTTTGACCTATTTTATGCCAGACTGAATAATCAAACAGCTCGTCATCCGCGCGCCCATCATTAGGAAAGAAGCCCTTTATAACATAAATATCAGTAAAAGGAGCCCCCTGGCTCACATACCCGCAAGTCCGGGCAATTCCCGCCGGCCTGAATTGATACCACTGTTCTATGCACGAAACCGACAGTCCATCGTAATAACCAAAAGTCGTAAAATCATAAAAATTCTTATCCGGCTTGTCCGGATACTGTTTTCTTTTTTTTAGTGTAAATAAGATACCTTGAAATTTATCCATTAATTTCTCCCCCACTTTATACAATATCATACAAAGGAAAACACTTATCCTTTTAACAGAATAAGTGTTCTTTTTAAATATTATCTATCCAGCTGCTAATACCAATCGCCTTTTCCATCTGCCTGATCATCTGTCTTAGATTTCCTTCACCTTTCAGAATAGCAACACCTTCTTTGGGCGACCCTAATCTGCTTTCCTTAGCTGCTACAGATTCTCCCAGTGCATCACCGCCAACCTTATCTTTATGTTCCGCAACAACGCCATCCATAATGTACATCCTCCCTATTCAATTTAAAAAAACACGTTATATTATAACACAATGGTATTCTTGATACAATACAAAACTCTGACAATATTTTTATCTTCTTATTGTATACTTCCACCAATTCTACAGAATTATTCGCTTTATATCTTAAAATACGCCATTTAATCTAATTCTGTGCCAATCAACACCCTTTTTCCGCAAAACGCAAACCCGTACTTCCTGATTCTTCCTTCCGGGATCCCTCTTTCTACGAGATTTGCCTGATAATCCTTTTCTTCGATCTGTCTTAGCGCCTCCTGCACGGTGTCTGACAGCTCCTTCTCTTCCTCATCCTGCACTTTAAATTCGATAATAATGCCGTCACAGTCCGGCTCACCGCCTGCCGTCATGCCTCCTGTCCGTGCTTCCCTCGGCTCCAGCATAATATCATATCTTCCAAACCCGCTTTCCCTGTTGGAAGTGATTACATACTTATCCGCCAGCTCTACCATCAGACCCAGCACAAAGCCATGGTAAAAACGTTCCGGTTCCCTGGCGGAAGGTCTTTTCCCCGTATCAAAGCTGCTGAGCATCTCCTCTGACACTCTGTTCATATAGGTATTCATTGCTTTGACATCGCCAAGCAGCAGCGCCTTGACAAAATTGTTGTAATCCGTTTTAACACTGCCAAACCATTTCCGGATAATATTCCGGAACATGATCCGCACCTCCATGTTCGTCAGCTCCAGTTCATAATCTTCCCTGCGGTCTCCAAGCTCCGGAAAAACCACTTCGTATTTCTTTACTTTTAAATATCCGCTTGCCAGCAGAAGGCTCCAGATTGCCTGCTCGTCATTGTCTAGTGAATCATACACAATCTGCTCATCGATTTCCGCCCGAAAGGATTCTCCCTGCATCAGGGATTCAAATATTTTCTTTACATCCGGGCTTCCCTCCCTTACCAGCTTCCCTACAAGACTGTTGGAACTGGAATTGGCCCAGTACGCTCCTACTTTCCGCTTATCAAGGTAATTAATGATTGACCACGGATTGTAAATGTCCTTTTTTCTCCAAATGTAAATCCGTCATACCAGTCCTTTACCTGCTGCCTGTCATCTGACAAACCAAATTCCTCCAATGCACCAAAGACCTCTTCTTCCGTAAATCCAAAGCATTCTGCATATTTGTCGGAGGTTGTTGTCACTACTTCAAGATTATTCAAATCCGAAAAAATGGACTCCTTGCTGACCCTTGTAATTCCGGTCATAATGGCACGTTCCAGATAAGGATTCGTCTTAAACGCCGCATTAAACAAGCTCCTGATAAAATTGACCATTTCCTTCCAATAACCGCTTACATAGGCTTCCTGCATGGGCGTATCATA
>JAAGKN010001003.1_pt1 | contig 51834 bp, 43 predicted proteins | sample 6206371 | NCBI WGS metagenome assembly JAAGKN01 (sample SAMN11533720, study PRJNA540317) | gut metagenome | isolation source: fecal pellets from male and female animal of same cohort | host: Peromyscus leucopus | place: USA:CA | collected 2017
GGTTCGAGCCCTACTCGGGGAGTTTCAGCGTAACAGGGAAAGAGCTGAATGTTTTAATTAGGCTCCATGGTCAAGCGGTTAAGACATCGCCCTTTCACGGCGGTAACACGGGTTCGATTCCCGTTGGAGTCATTTGCTTTAAAAGGGCAAATTTTTTTGTATTATGTTGTTTGGTGAGAATAGCATATTTTTATGGTGACTTAGCCAAGTGGTAAGGCCCCGGTCTGCAACACCGTTATCGCCGGTTCAAATCCGGCAGTCACCTTAAGAAAAGATCCTGATGATTTTCAGGATCTTTTTTAATGATATTGATATGATCTTGTATTTTATATTTAAGTGTAAGAAGGTAGTGCAATGGACAGTATTGAATAAATTAAGTAAAGAGTAAATCATATAGAATATATCATACTGTAACGTTTAGCGAGGGAGCTTCGATGTGAATGCTTTTATCACTGATGCCGGATGAGGAATAAAAAACCGGGGCATCAGGCAGATTAGCGGCTGTATCAGATATTGACTGATTTAACAGCATACGTCCTTCATCGCTGATTTCTACCGTATCATTTTTGGGAATAATCGAGTTTATTTCATTTAAAGAGGCTTCTCCGATAGCAGGATCAGATACGGTTTCTACACGCTCAACCTCGTTTTTACTCTTTTCTATTCTCTTTTCCTCTAACTCCTTGCGTTCTTCACGACGTTTTTCAATCGACTGTTCACGGGTAATTTTTTCTTTCTCTTTAGATTCTTCGGCTTCTTCTTTCATGCCTTCATCAGCTTTATCCTTATACTGGTAGGCTTTGTCTTCAAATTCGTTGACATATCCCATAGCTCTTTCCATGGTGGCGAGATCGCCCTTGCGCTCTGCTTCTTTATATACCCGCATAGGAACATTGGTCATATTCATATTATTGCGAGCACCAATCAGCCCTTCCATTGTTTTTGTATGCATAGTGTACCTCCTTATTTTTTGCAATAAACGCTCTTGTAGGTAGTGTGAGCGTAATATGAATGTTCTTATCTGTTTTTTCGGTAGATAAGGTAGGTGATGTTAGCAGTATGTATTATAAAGCCTGATTGATGTTATGTGTGTCAGGAATGCATGGCAGTAAAATTAAAACTTGGAAAACACTGTCGTTTACATCTATATGCAATGTTCCGTTGTATTTTCTGATAGTGTCTTTGACGTTTCTCAGACCAATGCCGTCTTTATATCGAAGGTGATGGGTATTTGTCGCCTGCTCTGATGCATTATGATAATATGCAGAGGTTGAATATTTTAAGGTTTTTTCATGTATGGCTGCTTTATCCCCGACACTATTAACGATTTCCAGTAATAGACATTTTTTGACCATATGTGCATTGATCTTGATGAATTTATCCGTCCGATTTTCGATTTGATCAGGCTTTTTTGTACAGGCTTCTAATGCATTGTCCAGAAGATTACCAAATATTACGCACAGGTCAAAATCGGCAATGGAGCATTCCAGTGGAAGGTGTATGTCACATTCCCAACGAATGTAGGCTGCCTTTGCCTGTTTATGTTTATAATAAAGCAGGGCGTCCACAATGTTTTTGCCGGTCATGTTATCGGCGTGTCTGATATTGCCGGTGTCTGCCATTCTATTCAGATAATCAGTCATTTTGTCCCAATCATGGTTGTCTATGAGGCGCTGTAATCCGATAATATGATTTTTCATGTCATGGCGCAGGCGTTCCAAGTTATTGTACTGCTCTTCTAACATTTGATAAAAAACGACTTGTGAGTGATACTGTTCTTTTTGTTTTTGTTCTATGTCGATTCTGCCCATGCCAAAAATATAGAAAAGCACACCGCATATACAGAGAATGGACAAAACGCAGAGTCCGATATAGCTGAAAATTTCATTATAATATGGATTAAGATGATCCCCACCGCGCAATAATATGCCATGGCTTGCGCCAATATCAATGAAGTCCCATATGAGTGTCAAAACGAGTAAAGGAACGGACAACATGACGTGCCATCGGGGTAGACGGTCAGCAAAGAAATTTGTCATGTGTTTTGTCACAAAAAGGATACTCCATATGACACAGGCAAAGGTGATATAACAAGTAAAAGACTCTAAGACAAAATTAATTAGCGATATACGTTCTATATTCAATAGATGTAAAGTAATAACTATCAGACAACAGAGAAATGATGATACAAAGTGTTGAAGCAGAGTACTAACTGTGAGCAGGAAGGATATTGCAGATATTTTCTGTACCGGTGCTCCCTGATAGAATAGAAGAACACATGAGATCAGCATAATCTGCCAGAGCAGCGGTAACAGTATTTTCACAGTGAATGGAAATGCAGCGTCAAGACAGACTGCATTTATGATCGGTATACTGATGGAGAGTAGGAGAAGAAAAAGCTTCCTGTTTTGTTTTGTACATTGGAAATGGCTTATGCAAAAGTGATGTAGAGACCAAGCATAAGCTATACTGTATGGCAGATAAAAAAGTAAATTAAACAATAGTGTTTCCGATTGACTCATAATGTTGTGAGTCCTCCATTTTTTCGCATATATTGAAGGATTGCGGTGCAGAAGGATTCGTATCTGCGCTTGGCAATCAAGATTTTCTCTCCGTTATCGAGTGTAGCTTCCTGTCGGTTATAGACGTCAACATATTTTAAGTTTATGAGATAACTTTTGTGGCAACGGAAAAAATTTTTGTCGGACAGCATCGTTTCCAGTGTACCGATCTGTTCGTACCATGAGAATGTCGGATTTTTGCCGTGTGCTTCTATCAACCTTCCGTGGATTTCAAAATATCTGATCTCATCCAGAAATAGCTTTCTGGTCGAGTGGTCTTTAGCGATGATAATAAAATTATCAGACTTTTTGTCAACCTTGGAAATACATCTTTGAATCACACGCTTAAGTTTCTGTTCATCAACCGGTTTAACCAGATACTCGAATGCTTCTACAGCAAAAGCATCGAAGACATATTGTCTGCTGGAGGATATGAAGATCAGGATTTTATCGGAGAATTTCTGCCGAAAAAGCTCCGCCGTCCGCATGCCGTCCATACCGTTCATGATAATATCGAGAAAAATAATATCGAACTCTTCTGTGGCTTGCAGCAGTTCTTTACCGCTGTTATACTGTTTTATCATACATGGGACATTCAGTTTGTCCAGAACGGTTTGGACTTGTCTGCTGAAATAAAGACATTCCCGGATATCGTCATCACAGACTGCAATCGTGAGCATGATAGGAACTCCTTTCGTGTGAGTTTTTATATGAAATCAACTGTTTTGATAAATTCTTGTAAAGAAGAGAAGGTGAAGTTATATAAGGGTATAAACTCATGATATATATATCGGACAAAAACAGTGGAAGTTTGATTAGTGTCATGAACGGGCGGCTTGGCGAAGTAAGCGGGAAAAATAAGTGAGACATATGAATGAGACAAACAAAAAGAAACAAAAGAAAATGCTGTTGCTTGAGGAAATCTTGAGAATTACTTGAGATTTGCAAAATATAATAAATAATTGGTATTCTATGAGTATGTGGAGGTTGAGATGAGACAGAAAATATTGATTGTGGACGACGAACAGGGCATCGTAGATATGATGAAAAGTTTTTTTACACAATATTATGATGTAGTGACAGCATACAGCGGTAGGGAAGCACTGCTCAAAGCAGCGCAGAAGCCAGATTTGATTCTGCTTGATATCAACATGCCGGGAATGGATGGGCTTACGGTTTGTCAGAGTATCAGAGAGTATGTGACTTGTCCGATTCTGTTTTTGACTGCGAGGGTGGAATCTTCTGACAAGATCATTGGTTTTCAGGCAGGGGCTGATGATTATATCGTGAAACCTTTTGACTTAGATGAATTGGCGGCACGGGTAGCGGCGCATCTGCGCAGAGAGCAGCGCCGGCAGGAGAATGGGAACGTTCGTTTTTTTGGAGAATTGATGGTAGATTATGCAGGGCATTCGGTCAGGGTCGGCGGGGAGGAAGTCGTGCTGTCCAGAAAGGAATTTGGTATTGTGGAACTGCTTTCTCTAAATTCCGGGCAGGTGTTTGACAGAGAGAGAATTTATGAGCGGGTATGGGGAATCGACGGTGACGGAAACAGTGACACGGTCATGGAGCATATTCGTAAGATTCGTGCGAAACTGGCAAGGTATACGATGCACAGTTATATAGATACGGTCTGGGGGTGTGGATACAAATGGAACGGATGAAAAATATGGGTTTAAAAAAATCTTTTTTTCTGTTATCGGCACTCAGTATGGTGACTGCGTTATTGATGATTGGTATTGTTTTTTTAGTCTGTGAGAAGATTACTGCTCCTTATCCGAAAGGCGGAATGCTTATTGACTCTGACGGTGCGGTAAGAGAATTAGCCAGACCCACGGACAGGCAGGAACTTATCATGGATATTGTGGGATGGGTTGAGTTTTTTTCATGTATTCTGATTCCGGTAGGGTGCGTAAGTGTTGCCAGTTTTTTATTCTATCACGGCAAATTAAAAAAGCCGATTGAAGTTCTTCAGAAGGGTACGGAGCGTATCAGAGAGAATGATCTTACTTTCTCCATACCGGAAATTTCGGGGGACGAATTAGGACAGGTCTGTTCAGCATTTGAGACGATGCGTGCAGAGCTGCTACGAACCAATCAGGAATTGTGGCGGCAGGCGGAGGAGCGTAAACGGCTGAATGCGGCCTTTTCACATGACTTGCGCAATCCGGTGACGGTATTGAAAGGGACAGTGAAACTGTTGAAGCAGGGGACGGCGGATGAACATGCGTTGGAGCGTATGGAGATTTATGTCCTGCGGTTGGAACGGTATGTGGAGGCTATGAGCAGTGTACAGCGGTTGGAACAGATTCCGGTGCAGAAAAAAGAAATAGAGTTATCTACGCTCCGTGATGAGCTGAAGGAGACGGTGAGACTGCTTGCGCCGGGGATAGAGGCGAGGGTGTGCGTGACCGGCGGCGCACCTATAATGATAGATCACGGACTATTTCTGACAGTCGCGGAGAATCTGATTGGAAATGCGGCGAGGTATGCTGTAAACGAAATTGCTATCTCTGTATCTGTTTTGACATGTCAAAAGAATTCCCATAGCGAGAATAAGGTTTTTCTTGAAATGTGTGTTGAAGACGATGGATGCGGATATCCTGCAAAACTGATACAGGAGGGACCCAAGCCTTTTGGCAGGATGGAAGAAGACGCGGCGCATTTCGGAATGGGATTATATACCAGCCAGATGCTGTGCACAAAGCATGGCGGTGAACTGATTCTGGAAAACGAGATAGGCGGAGGCGCGAGGGCAACGGCAGTTTTTGCCAGCTGAAACATATAATAAAATATACACAAAATCTTGAGAAAACTTTGAGATTTACACATTACACTCTTCTTATATTGAAAGATAAGGAGAGTGTTTTTATGAATATCAAAGCAAAAGAGTTATCTAAGATTTACGGCAGTGGCGAAAGCAAAGTCATCGCACTTAACAAGGCGGATATGGATATTCGCTCGGGTGATTTTATTTCTATCATGGGACCGTCTGGCAGCGGTAAGAGCACGTTGTTGCATCTGCTGTCCGGACTGGATCATCCCACGTCGGGAAGTCTGACTTATGATGGAAAAGATATTTACGGAATGGGAGACAAGGAGTTGTCGGCTTTCAGACGCAGGCGCATCGGGTTTATTTTTCAACAGTTTAATCTGCTTCCGGTTCTGACAGCGCAGGAAAATATTTCTATGCCTATGCTGCTGGATGGCAGACAGCCGGATCAGGAGTATCTGGAGGAGCTGGCAAAACTGCTTGGTATTGGCGAACGGCTGACGCATCTGCCGCATGAACTGTCCGGTGGGCAGCAGCAGAGGGTGGCGATCGCCAGAGCGCTTATTGCAAAGCCGGATATTATTTTTGCTGATGAACCGACGGGAAATCTGGACAGTAAAAGCGGTGGGGAGGTCATGGAAATGCTGAAAAATATCCGCGAGAAGATGGGGAAGACACTTGTTATTATCACACATGACAGCCGGATCGCGCGTATGGCAGACAGGCAGTTTGTGATTATGGACGGCGTGGTTACGGAGACAAATGGGTGAATGGAAAAAGGGTATATGAACAGAAGACAGGGTACAGTAAATAAGTGGAAAATGGAAAAGTGAAAGAAAGGAATGATTACGAAGCATGAAATCATATTTATCACTTGCATGGAAAGAATTAAAGGCGCAGAAAGTGACTTCCGTCCTGATTTTGCTGGCGGTTATTTTATCTACGATCGCGACTACTGCCGTAGGGCAGTCCATCGGAATCTTACAGTCAATGCGCGTGGAACAGGCGGCGGGGTTAAATGGCGACCGATACGCTACTTTTCACCAGTTGACTAAGGAGCAAAGCGACGTGCTGTATGAGGATGCGCGGCTCAAAAATGTGGGAAGCCTCATAACGGTAGGGGTGCTGGAACTGGAAAATAGCAGTCTGCGTCTTTTTTTACGGGAATACATGGGGGATGCTTTAAAAGCTTACCCAGATATCGCTAAGATCAAGGAAGGGCGTCTTCCTGTATCTGAGGGAGAGATTGCGCTTCCCGAGGATGCTATAAAATATATGGGAATCGAGGGAAAGATCGGGGAGAGGATCACTTTGACGCTTACGATAAACCTGTTGATCGACGATCGTCCTGACTATGAGTATACAGCGGATTTTGTTTTGACGGGAATCCTTGAAAGCAATTACCTCGGCTATGCAACCGGAATTGTGGAGGGCATCTTGGGTGAAGGGACGGCGCAGTCTGTACTTCCGGAACGTTATATGAGTTATTCGACAAATTTTAAAACGGTCAGTACCAAAGGATTTCAATCAATTATAGACGATCTGGCGGAAAAGCTGGATCTCGAGGAGCGGCAGATACAGTACAACTGGATTTTGCTGGATGCCATGGGAGTAAGCCATGCGGATCAGGAAGAAATGAACACAAACATTGGATTTCCTTTTATGGCGGCAGCATGTGTGATGGTAGGCGCACTGATTCTTCTGGCAGCAGGATTAGTGATCTACAATATTTTAAAGGTAGCTGTTGCAAAACGAATACGTGAATACGGCACACTACGGGCAATCGGAGGTGAGGGAAGACAGCTCTATATGCTGGTTACGGTACAAATCCTGTTGCTGAGTATTGCTGGTCTGCCACTGGGAGTATTGCTGGGAGTTCTGTCGGCAAAGGGAATCCTCACAGCGGCTACGGGAATGTTAAGCCCGGAGCTTTTCATGGCGGATACCACGCAGCAGCTCAACAATATGATTGAAGAAAGCAGTAACGGCGGAATCCTGCCGATACTAATGAGTGTGGCAATTACACTGCTTTTTGCAGTGCTGGCGGCATATCCTTCAGCGGTATACGCATCGCATGTTTCTCCGACTGTAGCCATGAGCGGACAGGCAGTAAAGGTAAAACGCCGTAATCGCAAAACGAAAAAAATCCAAAACTTTGAGGCTTTCTATGCACGGCTGAATCTGAAGCGCAATCGCGGCAGGACGGTGATTACGATCCTCTCGGTCGTAATGAGTATTACAGTCTTCGTGGCATTGCAGAGTTTCAGTGGTCTGTTGGACACAAGCAGCCGTATGAGAGAGATGCATACGGGGGATTATTGCGTGACAAATGAAACAGTGGGAATGGCGCCGGAAAAAGTAATGAAATTAGAAGAGCATGAGTCGGTCGTGGAACTGGCAACTACAAAACTTACCGTCTATTCGGAGGATGAGAACGGTAATATAATGAATGAAAATGGCAATATGCAGGATGAAAACGATCGTATAGCGAATAAAGACAGCCATATGACGATAAGTTTGGATTTTGCTTTGAAGCCGGGAGAGACATTCCAGATTGCCGCGCTTAGTAAGAAGCAGCTTGAGAATTATGAGCACCAGCTTGAACTGACTAAAGAAGAAGTGACAAAAGAGGATATTGAGGCAGTCAAAAGTGGAGAAGCATGTCTGGTGATGAATCCGTATCCGTTTTCCTATGAAGGGCAGGAAGTGGAACGCACAGAACTTAAGAAAGGCGATATGATTGAAGTAAACGGGCGAAAACTCCGGGTGGCGGGCATCGTGAATAGTCCGGTTATTGTCAACAACAGATTTATTAATGGCGTACAGATTATAGGGACAGATGAACTTTATGATGCGTTGACAGGAGATGATAAATATTCTGAAGTCTATCCGGCACTGAATGAGAATGCAGATGTGGAAGCGTTTGAAAAATGGATGGACGAATGGTGTAAGGGAAATCAGGGTACACACTGGCTGTCCTATCGGGAAAGCGATGCACAGGCAGAGGAGAGTTTTGAACAGATTCGTTTGCTATGCTGGGGGCTGATCTTCTTTATAGGGTTGATAGGTATTCTGAACATTGTGAATACGGTCTATACGAATATCCATACTCGTGTAAATGAGATCGGAATGCAGAGAGCGATCGGTATGAGTAACGGAAGCCTTTACAGGACATTTATGTGGGAAGGGGCTTACTATGGGCTGATTGCTTCCGGTATCGGTGCAGTGTGCGGGTATGTATGTACCATTTTTGTGGAAGCGGCGGCAAATGACAGTCTGCAGATCAGCGCCGTTCCGGTAGTGGCTATTCTGGAAGCGACTGCTGTATCTGTCGCGGCATGTCTGATCGCCACTGCGATTCCGCTTAGGGCGATTGGAAGAATGAGCATTGTGGAATCGATTGAGACTGTGGAATAAAATGCGAAGCGTATAACAAATCGAATAAGAAAGACTTTGTTCTGAGCATAAAAAGAACGGGCAAGAGACGTTGTACTCTTACCCGTTTATTACTTGTGCTAATTAATCTTCTCATCATTCACTAAGAAGGAATCACCGTCTTCTACGATACATACCATTGTCTTACCGGTATTGAGCTCAATCTCATTACCTGCGTCGTCATAGTATCTTGTAGCGCCGTAGTCGGAAGTTTTCTCCCAAGTTACATGAATACCTTTGCCGTTGGTAAAGAACCAACCGTCTCTGGTTGTATCATGACACTGGAAAGCGAGATAACCTTTCTGGTCACGGACTTCATAGTAAGTATTCTGAATCAGAATGTTCTTGAATGCCAACTGCTTGCCGTTTGCCCTGTCTACATGAGGACCGTCAGCCTCTCCGGACAAGTGCTGGAATCTGTCATACAGTCCGGTTTCTGCGTTGTATACGAAATAGCAGTTTGTCACCGGATAAGTAGGGGACATGTCAATCTTGTCAGCGGTAATAGCATCACTGTACTGATCGAGAGTGTTAGGTGTATCGTTAGCAGCAAATTTATAATGCTGCTCATCAGAGTAACCGTCACGATATTCCAGATCATAACCGAGCTTGTTGATATCTGCAAGGAGACCCTTGGTATCTACATAAGCATTATCGGTGGAGTTGTTTGTATCATTCGCACGCCAGAAGTTACTGCTGGATAAACCGTCAATATCTTCTGTATCGGCACGATTGATAACTTCATCTATGTAGAAAGGACCGCCAAAGTGAACATAAAATGCATCCCATTCAAATGACCAGTATACATAGTAGTCACGGCAGCTTCTTACGTTACCGATTCGGTCATAATCACTCCAGTCCTGGAACAGCGCCATCAGTCTGGTGATGCTTCCTTCCACGTTACACTCATACAAAACGTCTGCATTGGAGATACCGTACTGCGATGCTGTTTTGGTATTAGGGATCATAACTGTGATCGGTCTCGTGTTATTGACCTCTTCTGATACCCATTCATTCGTGATGCGACTGCGCACCATGCCTTCTTCCGGTGGAAGGTCTTCACCACTTTCCGTGTCTGTCTCTTCCGGCTCTTCTACAACTTGTGGCTCGTCCAAGTCATCAATAACTTGTTCAACAACAGGTTCTGCGACTACCTCTTCTTCTTTTCCACAGCCAAATAATAAAAGAGTAGAAGACAAAGCTACAAGACAAAGAACTTGTAATCTTTTCATCTCTAATCCTCTCTTTCTTTCCTTATATTCAAAAATAACCAACTGCACCTAGTATATCATAAGTAAAAGATCGAGTCACTAGAAAAAAATTGAAAAAATCCACAAAATGTTAATAAATTATTACAAAAAGTTTGTGACTATGTATAGCAACTTTTTCGTGTATTTCTGCCTCTATTATGGATTGTAATTGCATAATTTTGCCATAGGTTGTAGAATATAAAACGAAGTATTTTTTCTATCACATAAATATAGAAGCCGGAGGGAGACATGAAGAGAGTGATCGTGACCGGCGCGAACGGGCAATTAGGACGCGCCATCAATGGGCTGTATGCAGGTAACACGGAATATGAACTGGTTAATACGGATGTCGGTGAACTGGATATTACAAATATAGACCGCGTCATGGAATTTGCGCGGGAAATACGTCCCTACGCTATTATTAACTGTGCGGCATATACCGCGGTAGAGGCATGTGAAAATGAGGAGGATCTTGCTTTTCGTATCAATGCGATCGGTCCGAGAAACTTAAGTATTGCGGCGACTGAGACAGGAGCAAAGCTGATGCATGTTTCCACGGATTATGTGTTTGACGGCAATGGGCAAAGACCTTATCTGGAGACTGACCCGGTGGGACCGCAGGGAGCGTACGGCAGAACTAAGCTTGCCGGAGAGAATTTTGTTAAGGAGTTCAGCCATAAGCACTATATTGTGCGCACGGCGTGGCTGTACGGGGACGGTAAGAATTTTGTTAAGACGATGCTTCGTTTATCGGAGACAAATGATAAAGTCAGGGTGGTTAAAGATCAGGTAGGCTCACCCACAAGCGCGGCTGAGCTGGCGAAGGCGATCGCATATCTGCTTCCGACTGAGAATTACGGGCTTTTCCACGGAACATGCGAGGGAGACTGTAGCTGGGCTCAGTTTACGGAAGAAATATTCAGGCTGGCGGGTAAGAGTACGGCAGTGGAGCCGATCACATCGGAGGAATATGGTGCGGCGGTGAAGCGTCCCGCATATTCGATCTTAGAAAATTACATGTTAAAGATGACCACAGATTTCATGTTTGCCGACTGGCATGATGCTATTGCGGAATACTTAAAGACAGTATGATAAGCTTTACACAAATTTATTTTTATGAGAGAATAACCCATATAACAGAGAGAAAGGAATATAATTTAATATGCAGAAGGTAGCGTTGATTACAGGTATCACAGGGCAGGATGGCTCTTATCTGGCTGAGTTTTTGTTGGAGAAGGGATATGAAGTACACGGACTGATACGCAGACACAGTATTTCCAACACGGCAAGAATAGATCATCTGATCAATTCCGATTACAACAAAGTAAAATTCTTTTTACATTTTGCGGATATGACGGATTCCAGCAATCTGATGCGGTTGATCGCGGAGATTCGTCCTACAGAGGTGTATAATCTGGCGGCACAGTCCCATGTAGGTGTGTCTTTTGAGGTGCCGGAATATACGGCGGAGGCGACCGGAGTAAGCACTTTAAAATTACTGGAGGCGCTTCGGGTCAATGGCGGAACATGCAGGTTTTATCAGGCATCTACTTCCGAACTGTTCGGCGGTATCCCTGAGACGGCGCCGCAGAGTGAGAAAACTCCCTTTTATCCTAAGAGCCCTTATGGAGTGGCAAAGCTGTATTCTTACTGGATTACGGTGAATTATAGAGAGTCGTATAACATGTATGCCTGCAACGGTATACTCTTTAATCATGAGTCACCGAGACGCGGCGAGAATTTTGTCACAAGAAAGATTACCCTTGCGATTGCAAATATCATAGCGGGCAAGCAGGACAAGCTGTCTCTTGGCAATATGAATGCAAAGCGTGACTGGGGATTTGCGGGCGATTATGTAAAAGGAATGTGGTTGATGCTGCAGCAGGCAGCACCGAGCGATTATGTGCTTGCAACCAATGAGACACATACAGTCAGAGAATTTGTAGAAGCTGCATTCGATGAACTCGGCATCAAGATTCGCTGGGAGGGAAGCGGCGTTGATGAGAAGGGATACGATGCGGCAACCGGCAGATTGCTTGTTGATGTCAACCCTGAGTTCTACCGTCCGGCGGAGGTTGAGTTCCTGTGGGGTAATTGCGAGAAGGCGGAGAAGGAACTGGGCTGGAAGAGAGATGTAGATTTCAAGGCTCTGGTTGCCATGATGATGGATTCTGATCTACAGGAAATTGCAGGCATGGGCTGTGAGGAATATAAGCAGAAGAACAAGTAAGAAGTATAAGTAAATAAGAGAAAGGCATGGACATCTATGCTGTCAGTGATAGTCATATGGTTTTACATGTTTCTCACCACTTTCCCGATCGGATATGGGATCATGTATGCAGTTACACGGAGAACGTCTTACCGGGTTAAGCATATGGATTCCTATCTGGTATGCGGACTCACTGCCGTCACGGTGTATGCGCAGTTTTTCAGTCTGTTCGGACAGGTCAGTCTGGCTGCCAATTTGTTTTTGTGCGCAGCTGATCTGATTATCACATGGGTCTGCAGACGGACGTTTGGCAGTATGCTTCGGGAAGTGTGGAGTAATATACGGGAAAATCGATCAGGAGAAAGAGGGAGGATGTGTATCATACTATTCCTCTTTTTGCTATTTGCATATGGTGCTTCGAGGGGCATCATTCATTATGATACGAGTCTGTACCATGCACAGAGTATCAGATGGATCGAGGAATACGGCGTGGTAAAGGGGTTAGGTAATCTGCATTGCAGACTGGCATACAACAGTTCTTCCTTCGCTCTGTCGGCATTGTACAGTATGGCGTATCTGGGCGGACAGTCCTATCACTGCACAGCTGGGTGGCTGGCTCTTCTTCTGGCTAAGGTATGTATGGAGATATTGGCATCATTTAGACGCAAAAGACTGCGGACGAGCGATTTTGCAAGAGTGATGGGAGTCTATTATCTGGTCATTATTTTTGATGAGATGGTTTCGCCGGCGTCTGATTATTTTATGGTGCTGATTGCTTTTTATATTATCATCAGGTGGCTTGAATTATTGGAGAACAGAGTCGAAGAGGTAACTCCTTATGCGATGTTGTGTGTCCTTGGGGTATTCCTGATGACAGTGAAGCTGTCAGCGGCGCTTATCCTGCTCTTGGTCTTTTACCCGGCGTACTATTTACTGCGGCAGAAGCGATGGAAAGAAATTGCAGTATATCTTATATTGGGAATTGTAACGGCACTACCGTATTTCATAAGAAATGTGCTGTTGTCCGGCTGGCTTGTTTATCCTTTTACACAGATCGATCTGTTCAATGTGGCTTGGAAGATACCAAAAGGCGTGGCAGATTATGACGCGAAAGAAATTCAGGTCTGGGGCAGAGGATATTCGGATGTGAACAGGTATGATATTTCCATGAAAGAATGGATACCCGGATGGTTTAAGTCTCTGGCGGGCAGTGATAAACTGTTGGTGATTGCAGCGGTAGTGTCGGTGTGTATCCTGCTTGTATACGGAATCGGTATGCTGTGCAGACTATGGAAAGGGCGGCGGGATATCCTGTTGGTACAGGTGACTGTGGCTGGCTCCTTTATCTTCTGGCTGTGCACCTCTCCGCTTATCCGGTACGGGTGTGTGTATGTGTATTTGATGCCTGCGGTTGTTTTGGGTGGAATCTATGATGTTATTGTGTCTGCATGGGAGACATGGTCAGACACGGATCGGAGTGCCGGGAGTCATGGAAACGGGCAGAACAAAAGAATGGAACATGTGCTGAGAAATACAGTCGGGAATATGATCAGGTGGTGCGGACTGGCGATGGCAGCAGTTTTGGTCATATATAAGTGCATGGCACTAGAAAGGGAGATTGCTGCATCCTATGCGAATGACTACTGGCTGGTTCAGAAAGATTATGAGAATTATGAGACGCAGTCTTATCAAATAAATGGGACAAATTTTTATTATCCGATAGAGGGAGATCAGGTGGGGTATGAAAGTTTTCCGTCTGCACCTGTGAGAACGGAAGTGAAATTTCTGGGAGAAAATCTCGAAGACGGGTTTGGAGCCGGGAATTAAATAGATGAAGAGAAGGCACAGAAGCCTCAGAAATGGAGAGAAGATATGGAAATGAACAAGACAGACAAAATCTATGTAGCAGGACACAGAGGACTGGTGGGCAGCGCTATTGTAAGAAGCCTTGAAGCGAAAGGGTATCACAATATTATCGGCAGGACGCACAAGGAACTGGATCTTACAAGCCAGCAGGCAGTCCGGGATTTTTTTGAGACAGAGAAACCGGACGTAGTAGTGTTGGCGGCAGCTAAAGTGGGCGGCATTAATGCCAATAATACGGCACCGGCAGAGTTTGCTTATGAGAATATGCAGATTCAGTGCAATGTGATCAAATGCTGTCACGATTACAAAGTGAAGAAGTTATTGTTTTTGGGAAGTACATGCATCTATCCGAGGATGGCTCCGCAACCGATACCGGAAGATGCTCTTCTGACGGGACCTCTTGAGGAGACGAATGAGGCGTATGCAATCGCCAAAATTTCGGGTCTTGAGATGTGCAAATTTTTTAAGAGACAGTATGGGGATAATTTTATCAGTTGTATGCCGACAAATCTTTACGGTCCGCATGACAATTATGATCTTCAGGGGTCACATGTTATGCCGGCAATGATACGTAAGTTCCATGAAGCGAAGGTAAGCGACGCTCCTACAGTGGAATTGTGGGGAACTGGTACGCCGCTCAGAGAGTTTCTATATGTAGATGATATGGCTGATGCCTGCGTGTTCTTGTTGGAGAATTACAATGGGGAACAGCATGTGAATGTCGGAACGGGCAAAGAGGTTACGATCAAGGAACTTGCCGAAACTGTACAAAGAGTAGTGGGTTATCAGGGAGAGATTATATGGAATCAGGATATGCCGGACGGTACGCCTCGTAAATTGACGGATGTGACGAAGCTTCATAACCTTGGCTGGAAGCATAAGGTAGAGCTTGAAGAGGGCGTACAGCTTGCCTATGATTGGTTTAAAACAAACGTAGATTTGGCAAGAATGTAGGCGATAACTTACAATATACATAATAGGAATTGTTTGATATTATGTATATATGCAATACAACTACACGACTAAAGCGGTGCGCAAAAAGGAGTAAAAAGGGAATGATACATGAAAATACATTGTCCGGTCCTAGGCTGCAACAGGAAATTTCCGAGTTTATGTTAGAGCTGGGCATACCTGCGCATTTACGAGGTTATCAGTATCTGAGAAGTGCTGTGGAGATGTGTACGGAAGACATGGAACTGGTGGGCAGCGTGACGAAGCTGCTTTATCCGGATCTGGCAAAACTATACCATACGACAGACCAGAAGATCGAGCGTGCAATCAGGAATGCCATCGAGGTATCTTGGGAGCGGGGAAACGGTGAGTTGTTTGAGCAGTTATTTGGCTATTGTAACTCGCCGGAGTACAGCAGACCTACAAACAGTGAGTATATTGCAACGGTGGCGGATTATATTCGTTTAAAATATGGACTGATATAGTCGCCGGGAAAGGAAGAGAGACGTCTCTTCCTTTTTTTGTTTATCTATGCTAAAATAACAGAAATGACTTCATTGGAAGTCACATCTGTAGCATATATGTGAAAGGCACGGTAAACAGAATGAAATTACTCAGCGTTATAGTACCTTGTTATAACGAAGAAGAAAACATCAGAGATTTTTATAACGAACTTTTAAAGAATACTCTTTTTTTTGAAAAGAAAGAGATAGAAGTTGAGTTGATATATATTGATGACGGTTCTAAGGATCACACGGTGGAAGAAATCAGGAAATTGCATGATGAGGATGGCAGGGTGCATATGGTTTCTTTTTCCAGAAATTTCGGCAAAGAAGCGGCAATCTATGCCGGATTGCAGAAATCCAAGGGTGATCTGGTCGTGCTTATGGATGCAGATTTACAGGATCCGCCGTCGCTTTTGCCGGAAATGTATGAATATATTGAGCAGGGATATGACTCTGTAGCTACCCGACGTGTTACCAGAAAAGGAGAACCGCCGATCAGATCTTTTTTTGCGAGGATGTTTTATCGTATCATGAACAAAATATCTAAGACGGAGATCGTGGACGGCGCGAGAGACTACCGGCTGATGACCAGACAGGTGGTGGATGCGATTCTTGCGATGACGGAATACAACAGGTTTACGAAGGGAATCTTCGGCTGGGTAGGGTATGAGACAAAATGGCTTGAATATGAGAACATTGAGCGCAAGAAGGGTGAGACGAAGTGGTCTTTCTGGAAACTGTTTGCGTATTCGCTGGAGGGAATCACGGCATTCTCTACCATGCCGCTCACAGTCGCTGCAGTGATGGGAGCTTTGTTCTGTGCGGCAGCATTTATAATGATCATTGTGATAATTATAAAAACGCTTATTTTTGGAGATCCGACTTCGGGATGGCCTTCCATGGTATGTATCATTCTGCTGGTCGGAGGCGTTCAATTGTTTTGCCTTGGTATAGTGGGGCAATATTTATCCAAGACTTATATGGAAGTGAAGAAGAGACCCATTTATCTTGTGAAGGAAGATATTTGACCAAGAAAAATGTGCCAAGAGGATATTGCAATGAATGAAACGGTCAGTATCATTGTGCCGGTGTATCGCGCTATGCCGTATATTGCAGAGACGATTACAATGGTGAGAAAGCAGACGTACCTGGATTGGGAACTGCTGTTGATAGAGGATTGCTCGCCCGATGAGAGCGCAGCGGTCATTCGGAAGACTCTTGCGGAGAATGGATTTTACGATGCTCGTGAGGCGCATAAAAATACAGAAACTACGGAACAGGCAGACGTAGCTTTGTCTAAACGACAAAATATTCGCATGGTAGAAGAGTATCAAGACGCCTCCGGACGGCGTATCGTACTTGTCTGTAAAGAAAAGAATGAGGGCGCCGCCGCCGCGCGCAATACGGGACTTAGTATGGCACAGGGCAGATATATTGCTTTTCTGGACGCGGACGATGTCTGGTATGAGGATAAATTAGAGAAAGAACTGCGTTTTATGAGGGACAAGCAGGCTGGCTTTGTGTTTACGGCTTACGAGTTCGGAGACGAGCAGGCGCATCCTACCGGCAAAGTGGTGCATGTTCCCGCAGAACTCACTTACAGGCAGGCTTTGTCGCGGACGGTGATCTTTACAACGACGGTTTTGTTTGACAGGAATATTATTATTCCGGCTGATTTGATGAAGATGCCGGATGTAGCCAGCGAAGACACGGCAACATGGTGGCAGATACTGCGGGCGGGCTATCGGGCTTACGGGCTGGATGAAGTGCTTGCGATTTACCGCAGGCCGGCAAGGTCCTTGTCATCGAATAAATTTGTGGCAGTTAAGCGCATATGGAATTTGTATCGCAGGCAGGAAAATTTATCTGTAATTGCCGGTGCGCGTTATTTCATTTTGTGGGCATACCGGGCTACTGTGAGGCGGTTGTAGCCGGAGAGGTTTGATTATGAAGCGGATAGAATCCTTGAAAAGACTTATCATATTACAGCTATCTTTTATCGGATTGATTATTCATACGGCGATCTATGCTTATTATTGGTTTGAGGATTATTATCCGTATCTGCGTTTTCACGGCAAGGCAAATTTCTTTCGCAACGGTCATCTCTTAATTATTTTGATATATTTTGTACTGCTGTTTTTCTTTGCCAGCACTTACGGCGTCCTGAAGATTGGCTATTTAAAGCCGGTTGATGTATTTATATCGGAATTTTTTTCGCTGTTGTTTGTGAACGTGATTTCTTATTTCCAGATATCGCTGATGGCAAACTGGGTCGTTCAGGTCAAGCCGATCGCGGAGATGATGCTGATACAGACGCTTTTTTCGATCGTGTGGGTATTCGTGTGCAATACATGTTATTTCAGGGCATTTCCGCCGAGAGCGATCCTGATTATTCACGGGGAACGGCCTATTGACGACATCGTGGCGAAATTTGAGTCGCGTAAGGAAAAATATAAAATCGGCAAAACTATGAATATCTCGGCAGGGATTGAGGATGTAAAGAAAGAAATCAACGGAGATTACGGAGCAGTAGTCTTGTGGGATATTCCTGTCGCCGATCGGAATTATCTTCTGAAATACTGTTACAGCCGTTCGATTCGTGTTTATATGATGCCGAAGATATCGGATGTGCTGGTAAAGGGGGCGGATCAACTGCATCTGTTTGACACTCCGCTGTATCTAACGAGGGAATACGCTCTTAAGATAGAGCAGCGGCTTGCCAAGAGGATGATTGATCTGGTCTGTTCGATTCTGCTGTTGGTGATCGCATCGCCCTTTATGCTGATTACGGCGATCGTGATCAAGTCATACGATGGCGGGCCTGTTTTCTACAAACAGATCAGATGCACGATAGACCGCAAAGAATTTTATATTCTGAAATTCAGAAGCATGAGAGTGGATGCGGAGAAAGACGGTGTGGCGAGACTGGCGTCGAAGAATGATTCGCGCATCACGCCTGTCGGAAAATTTATCCGTGCGACGAGAATCGATGAACTTCCTCAGCTTCTTAATATTTTGAGGGGCGATATGTCATTTATCGGTCCCAGACCGGAGAGACCGGAGATTATAGATCAGTATATGGAAGAGATGCCGGAATTTGCCTTTCGTATGAAGGTGAAGGCAGGGCTTGCGGGATATGCTCAGGTGTATGGTAAATACAATACGACGCCTTATGATAAGCTGAAGCTGGATCTGACCTATATCGAGCAGTATTCGGTATGGCTGGATTTGAAACTGATGCTTTTGACATTGAAGATACTTATCAAGCCGGAGAGCACGGAAGGAGTGGATAGCACTCAGACTACGGCGATGCGAAGAAAATGAAGTTATGCTAAGTCATTTTCAGAAGCAGGAGGTAAACATGCAGGAAATCAATTATGCCGATGCCGGTGTGGACATGAAGAAACTGGGGATATTTTTTATAAGAAAATGCTGGATGCTGCTGTTGGCGGCAGTGATTGGCGCTGTGGCTGGCGGTATGATTTATACAATCGTGTGTATGGTGCCGGAATCAGAGCGAGAATATCAGGCGGTGTCCAAGATTTATCTGGATTTTGCATCGGATGAGACGGGGGAAGTCTATCAGGCATATAATGGTTATACATGGAATGAATTGATGGTGACGGACCCGATTCTCGATCTGACGATGGGCTATCTTTCGGAGGATTATACGCGGGAAGAGGTCGCTGCTGCGACGGAGGCAGAAATCTTGTCGGACTTGAGGCTTCTGACTGTCACGATCACTACGCATGATGCCGACAGATGCAATATGATCATGCTGGCGACGGAGAAAGCTCTTGTGGCACGGGGGGATGCAGCCAAAGAATTTAAAAGTATTGAAGTAATACGGTCTACAGGAGCGGAACTTGTGATGGCTGATGATCGGACGGTTCAGGCAGTGCTCATGGGATTAGTGATAGCGACTGTGTTGACATTGTTTGGTATGCTGTTTTATTATGTGCTGGACGACCGTATTTTTGTTGCGGGCGACTTGAAAATTATGACAGGCTTGTCATTTATTGGATATGTCGGGGCAGACGGACTGTTGGGCAGAGATTATGACGATAACTTTGCGTATTTGCAGGAAAAGATCGGTGCGGTCAGTATCCTTCCGGTCACCCGCAAGACATTGAAAGCGGACGATGCCGGGATAGAACATAATGTGATAATCACACAGGAGAAATGGAAGGAATTGCGTGATGCAGACGGAGTTATAGTCACGGTAGAGTATGGAGCGGTACATGCGGCTTATCTTGCTTATCTGATGGAACAGCTCAAATTTAGGGAATGCCGGGTAGCCGGAATAGCGATAACCGGTGCGGACGCGAATTTTCTAAGCAGATATTACGGGCGTGCGGTCGGCAGAAGATAGGACGTGGCGGGTGAATCTATGAAAATACAGCTTTTGGTATCGGCGGTGGACAAGGATGCCGTCGCGCTGACAAAACAAATGCATATATGCACCGATGCGGTTATCGTGAATCAATGCGATCGATATGGATATGAGGAGATTACGGAGTCCGGACACAGAATACAAGTATTTTCCATGCAGGAACGGGGTGTGGGCTTAAGCCGTAATACTGCACTCTTACATGCGAGCGCGGATGTCTGCGTTTTTTCGGATGAAGATATTATGCTGGCGGAGGATTATGAGAAGAAGATCTGCAGGGCATATGAAGAACTGACGGACGCGGATATGATTCTTGTCAATGTGAAAGTGGCGCCTTCCAGACGGACTTACTGGAACGAGGATATTCACCGGGTGAGTTACCGCAATTACGGACGGTATCCGGCATACAGCATTACAGTGAAGCGTGATGCGCTGCTGAGCGCTAATGTGCACTATTCTCTGCTTTTCGGCGGAGGGGCAAAATACAGCAACGGGGAGGACAGTCTTTTCTTAAAAGATTGCCTGAAAGCCGGTTTGAAGATATATTCCCACACGATCTGTATCGGAGAGGAAGTGGAGAGAGAATCCACTTGGTTCAGTGGGTATCACGAGAAATTTTTCAGAGACAGAGGAGTCTTATATCATTACCTGTATGGCAGGCTGGCATTGCCACTGTCATTTCGTTTCCTGTGGGCGCATAGAGAGGAAATGTGTCGGGAGATCCCGCTTAAGCAGGCATACTCATGGATGAAGGATGGGGTGCGCGAGGCCAGGAGATGACAGAATGGCATAAAGCTAGCGGCTCGATTGATGGAGCAGGACAGTGCAGACAGCAGGAAATTGGAAACAGGAGAACATGGTATGACTTTCAGCATTATCGTAGTGTGTCTGAACGCGGGAGAGAAACTTCGCGGGACAATTGAAAGCATTCGCAATCAGACGGAGCAGGATTATGAAATCATTGTCAAAGACGGCGGCTCTACCGATGAGGTTACGGTAAGATATATCAAAGATCATCTGGAGGGGATGGAAGGAGCGGACGGACAGGTCAGGTTATTTACACAGAAAGATACAGGAATTTATGATGCCATGAATCAGGCGGTGCGGCATGTTCGTGGAGATTATGTTCTTTTTATGAATTGCGGGGACAGTTTTTACGATGAGCAGGTGCTTAAGAGAGTAAAGGAGCAGATTGGGCGGAATGCGCAGAGAACAGGGGAGCATCGAACAAAGAAAACACAGAACTTACAAGTAGTACCGAGGTATATCTTTTACGGAAATATTCATGAGCAGCAGACAGATACGCTGGTACAGTCCAACCCGAACATTGATGATTTTGCATGTTACCGCAATATTCCATGCCATCAGGCGTGTTTTTATGATGCGGGACTGCTGCGGGACAAAGCGTTTGATACGGCTTACGCGGTGCGTGCCGATTACGAGCATTTCTTGTGGTGTTATTATAAGGCACATGCCAAAACGGTATATATGCCGATAACCGTGGCACTCTATGAAGGCGGAGGGTTTTCCGAGACGCGGGAGAATGAAAAGAGATCGCTGCGTGAGCACAGGGAGATTACAGCCAGGTATATGCCGGTCTCTAAAGTATATAAATATCGCATAGTAATGGCGCTGACGCTTGCACCGCTTCGGACATGGATCGCGAGAAACCCGGTTACGGCGGGAATTTATCAAAATATTAAACGAAGACTGATCTACAGAAAAAAATCTGCATGACAATTTGCAATATGACGAATACAACGGAGGGAAGAGACATGAAAGTACTATGGGTATGCAACATTATGCTTCCTACAATCGCCAGACAGCTCGGGGCTTCCTACAGTAGCAGGGAGGGGTGGCTGAGCGGGCTGTTAGAGCGCGTTGTACAGGAACAGGGACGGAATCGCATTGAACTTGGAATTGCTTTTCCGGTAGATGAGGAGACCGGCGATTTCCATCGTTTAATGCAGCTTGGGGAGAGCACGTCCTGCCATTGTTATGGATTTGTGGAGAACTTAGATACTCCTGAAATATATGATGCCAGATTAGAGAAACGTTTCGAAGAGATATTGGAAGATTTTAAACCGGATATTCTACATGTGTTCGGCACGGAATTTCCGCATACGCTTGCATGTATTAAAACATACGGGCACCCAGAGAGGACTTTGGTCGGTATACAGGGAGTGTGTAGCGCTATCGCGGAAGAGTATATGGCTGATCTGCCGATGAAAGTGCAAAGGCAGGTAACTCTGCGCGACCGGATCAGGAAGGACAGCATCAGGCAGCAGCAGAAGAAATTTAAGAAGCGCGGTGAGAATGAGAAAAAGGCTTTGCTTTTGACAAAGAATATTGCAGGAAGAACAGATTTTGACCTTGCACAGGCACAGAAGATCAATCCGGAGGCAAAATATTATTATCTGAATGAGACACTGCGCGGAATCTTTTATCATGACAGATGGAAAAGAAATGCGTGCAGACCTTACAGTATTTTCTTAAGTCAGGGCGATTATCCGCTTAAGGGTTTCCACTATCTGCTCAGGGCTTTGCCGAAAGTACTGGAGCAGTTCCCCGATACGCATGTCTATGTAGCGGGCAATAATATTATCGAGAGCGGTACTTTTCAAGATAGATTAAAGTTGTCGGCATACGGTAAATACATCCGAAAACTGATTAAGGAGAATCATCTTAGCGATAAGATTACAATGTTGGGGAAACTGACTGCGGAGGAAATGAAAGAGCAGTATCTGCAAAGTCATCTTTTCGTGTTGCCGTCGTCGCTTGAAAATTCACCGAACTCGCTGGGGGAAGCCATGCTTCTTGGCGTGCCCTGTGTTGCTGCCGATGTGGGCGGAGTACATAACCTGCTGACAGACGGCGGTGACGGTATGCTGTATCCGGCGGGAGATGTGGAAGCATTGGCGGACAGAATCATTGAGATTTTTACAAAAGAGGCTATCGTGGAACGTTTCTCGGACAATGCCAGAAAACATGCGAGGGTGAACCATGATGCAGACCAGAATTACTACCGCCTGATACACATTTATCGGGAGATTTTGTCATGACATTTACATTTGTGTCCAATTACATTAATCATCATCAGATTCCGTTATGTGAAGCGCTCTATCGGGAGCTGAGTGAGGATTATACATTTATACAGACTATGCCGATGGAAGAGGAACGCCTTGCGATGGGGTGGGGCGTGGATCTTACGAAATTGCCATATGTGCAATGTCTGTATGAAGCGGAGTATGAATGTTTAAAAAAGATAGCCGAGAGCGATGTAGTACTGTTCGGCTGGACGGGCAGAGAGGATATTGCCAAATTAAGACTTGATAGCGGGAAGACTACTCTTCGCGTGAGCGAGAGACTCTACAGGGAAGGACAGTGGAAGGTGGTTTCACCGCGGGGGCTGGTGGCGAAATACGGCGAGCATATTAAATACCGCAGGCAGAATGTGTGTATGCTGTGCGCCGGAGCCTATACGGCGTCGGATTTTCATCTGATTGGTGCCTATCCTGACAAGATGTTTAAGTGGGGATATTTTACGAAACTGCGGACTTACAGCGATGAACAGCTTGAAAATATGAAACCGCGGGATGGTGTGCTCCATATTGCGTGGGCGGGTAGATTCATCCCTTTAAAGCACCCGGAATATGTGGTGCGACTCGCGAAGAAACTGCGCGAGAAAGGATATGATTTTTGTATTCATATGATGGGTGACGGTGAACTGGAGCCGATGATCAGGCATGATGTGGAGAGTTCCGGATTGTCGCAGTGTTTTCAGCTGTACGGCTATACGGCGCCAGAGCAGGTACGTGATGTGATGGAAAAATGCCATATTCATCTTTTTACAAGCAATTATCTGGAAGGCTGGGGCGCCGTTATCAATGAGGGTATGAACAGCGGCTGTGTAGAAGTGGTCAACGCGCAGGTGGGCGCGGCTCCGTATCTGATCAGGCACGGGGTGAACGGGCTTGTCTATCCGAACGACAGCTATGAAAAGATGGAAGATATCGTGTCGGATATTTTTGCAAATTGGTCAAAGTATGAGAAAATGGGGCGTGCCGCCTATGAGACGATCCGTGATACATGGAACGCGGAACATGCGGCGCGGGAACTTTTGCGGTTTTCTAAAGCGTTATTGCAGGGAGAGATCGCACCTGCGCAGGAGGGACCTTTGAGCGCGGCGATGCCGATCAGACCGGGCAGAATGTACCGCGCGATGATGGAAGGGAACGGATATGTCTGAGAAGATCAGTGTGATCGTGCCGGTGTACAATTCCATAGATTGTCTGGAAAAATGTGTGAAGTCCATCTGTGCACAGACATACACACATTTGGAAATCCTTCTGATAGACGACGGCTCAACGGACGGCACGGATAAGCTGTGCGAGAGGCTTGCGTCGGAAGATTATCGTATCAGGACTTACCATAAGAAAAACGGCGGGGCGTCTTCGGCGCGCAATGTCGGTATCAGGCTGGCGTCCGGGGAGTACTTCGGATTTGTGGACAGCGACGACTATATCGAACCGGATATGTATGAGCTGATGATTGAGTCTGTGAGAGCAAAGAGTGTGCCCATTGTCCAGATTTCCAGAGACGAGGTGGACGAGGAGGGCAGACGGCTTCCCGATGTCTGTGTTCCGCCGGAAAAGGTGCGGCTGTGTGGGTCAGAAGAATTTTTGAGAGAGCTGCTCTTACACAAGGGAGATTGTTCGTTTTGCACCAAATTGGTGAGACGCGACCTTTTTGATAAATATAGATTCCCGGAAGGAGTGTTGAATGAGGATTTCAGCCTTTTGGTGGAGATGCTTCAGGAGATAGACGGGATCATGATCCTGCCGAAACAGTGTTACCATGTGGTGTGCCGCAAGCAGAGCACGACCCGCAGCAGAACGCAGGACAGTTTCTCGCGGGTATTTCTTGATATTGTGGAAAATGCTGATAAAATGCAGATATTGGTTGATCAAAATTATCCTGAATTGCATTCTTATGCGATACGTTTTAATTTGTATCAGAGATTAGATTATCTGCTGCATGTGCCGATCTCGCAGATGACGGGCGACAATGAATTTTATCAGAAGGTGAAAGCGTATCTGAGAAAACATGTGCATGACAGCATCAGAAATCCTTATTTGATAAAGAAAAATAAAATTTATCTGCTGCTTCTGACGATAGCGCCTAAGACGGTCAGAAAAGTACATGCGCGGAAGATGGCAGCAACGCAGCATAGGGGATAGTGACAGGAGATAAAATAAGCAGGGACAGGACAGGAGATCGGAAGTAAATCGGAATGAGACAGGGATGTGAAAAGGAGCAGGTAAAAGGGCAGACGGGCAAAGATGCCCGCAAATGCCTCATAATGTTCTTGGTCATATGGGTGGCGCAGATGGCGGCCGCCTTTTATTTCTGTACGCAGAAACAAGGGTTTCATGAGGATGAATATTATACTTATTACGCCACTGCGAGGACAAACGGATTCTATGTGGAGGACGGACAGTGGATGGACAGGGAGACTTACTTTGATGAGTTCGTCGTCCTTCCTGACCAACGTTTTCAGTACGGGCTGGTCAAGCTGGTACAGTCATGGGATGTGCATCCGCCGATGTATTATTGGGTGTTTCACACGGTGCAGTCGTTGACGCCGAATGTGTTTTCAAAGTGGACGGGGCTGTCCGTGAATCTTTTTTTTCATGGGATAAACATTATTTTACTGACGGCACTGTCATATTTGGTCAGCGGACGCGATAAAAAACTATCACTTTTTGTAACGATTTTCTATGGATTTACTCCGGCTGCTATGAGCGGTGTCGTGTTTATCAGAATGTATGAAATGCTGACGACGATGGTACTGCTGTGTGCGATCTTGCATGTGCGGGCGGTGCAGACGAATGAAAGGAAGCTGTCTGTAGGAAAATATCTTGTTCCTATGGCGCTGGTGACTTATGTCGGATTTTTGACGCAGTATTACTATTTTATTTTTCTGTTTTATGTAGCGATCGCTTTCGGTGTGTGGATGCTGTGGCGGGATCGGAATCTATGGAACTGTGTAAGGTACGGGATCGCGCAGGGAAGTGCGCTGATACTTGCTTATTTAACATATCCTTCCTGCCTTGGTCAGATGTTTCGGGGACAGAGAGGGGCTCAGGCGACGAAGAGTTTTTTTGACCTGTCCAATACATTGGAGCGGTTCTGGTTTTTCGGGGATCTGATGAGCCGGTTCGCGTTCGGACATCTGTTTTTTATAGGGCTTATTCTTGCACTGCTGCTTGCGGTGACAGTGCGTAGGAGAAGTAAGCGTGTCGTGGGAGAAGTTGCGGTGAGAAAGCGAACGGAGCAAGACGGCAAGGAGTTTTGGATGCTTATTTTTGCGGCAGTCGGATATTTTCTGACGGTTGCTAAGACGGCGCTGCTTCTCGGGGAGACTTCCAACCGGTATCAGCTTCCGATCTACGGAATTGTCGTGCTCCTGCTGGTGGTGGGAATCCGGGAATTGTGGCGGAGAGTAATACAGGTATCCCTTATGCCGAAGCAGAGAAAACTTGACGGGGATACAACAAAGCATTTTAGTTTTCCGGCGCCTGTTACGATTCTGTTGTTTCTGTTTGAACTGCTGGGGGATCTGTGGCGTATAGTTCTTACTTTTGTTATTAAGCATAGGAAGTATACGGGATATGTGATGATGGCGTTGTGTCTTGTGACGGTTGGCTTATCACTGCATTATGACGGTGTGCTTTTCCTCTACCCGGAGGATCAGGAGCAGACAGCGTTTGCCGAGGAATGTGCGTCGAAGGATATTCCTGTTATCTATTTGTATAAAAAGGGCGAGGAATGGTGTATCTGGGACGTGGCAAATGAACTTTTTGCCTATTCGGAAGTGTATTTTGTCGAGGCAAAGGGGGAAGAGCTGATTACGGACGAGCGGATACAGAATGCGGATGAGCTGGTAGTATATCTGTCGAACGGAGTGGATGACGACGAACAGACAATGCGGGTGGCTGCCAGCAGCCGACAGGGTATAGATGGCAGTCAACGCATATTCTCTGAAAAGTATTGCAGTGTACAATATTTCTTTCGTGAATAAGGACGATTGCAAACAGATTTTTCCTATGATATACTAGTGAACGGTGTAAAAGTTTATATTTTTGATACGGAGGAAAATTGATGTTAAATAATAAAACGATTCTAGTGACCGGAGGGACAGGCTCTTTTGGTAAATGTTTTGCCAGATATGTGTTGACACATTATGAACCTAAGAAGATCATCGTCTATTCCAGAGATGAGTTCAAACAGTGGATGATGGCGGATGAATTTAGAGAATATGAGGATAAACTTCGATTTTTTATCGGTGATGTGAGAGATGTGGATCGTCTAAAGAGAGCGTGTGAAGGTGTGGATTATATCATTCATGCGGCGGCGCTTAAACAGGTTCCGGCATGTGAGTACAACCCGAACGAGGCGATCAAGACGAATATTCACGGTGCTATGAATGTGATCGATGCAGCGCTTGACTGCGGCGTGAGCAGAGTGGTTGCGTTGTCCACCGATAAGGCGGTTAATCCGGTTAATCTTTACGGCGGTACAAAACTCGTGTCGGACAAACTTTTTGTGGCAGCAAATGCCTATGCGGGTGCAAAAGACATTAACTTTTCTATCGTGCGCTACGGAAACGTAGCCGGCAGCCGTGGCTCCGTTATTCCGGTATTCCGTAAAGTGATCGAAGAGGGGAAGACTGAACTTCCGGTGACAGATGTCAGAATGACAAGATTCTGGATCAGCTTAACGCAGGGTGTAGAATTGGTGATTAAAGCGCTCGCGGAAGCTAAGGGCGGAGAGACTTTTATCAGTAAGATTCCTTCTTTCAAAGTTACTGATCTGGCGGAGGCAATGCTGCCGGGATGTACGATCAAAGAGACAGGTATCAGACCGGGTGAGAAATTGCATGAGATCATGGTAACCCCTGAGGATTCTCATACAACCTATGAATATGATAAGCATTTTATTGTATATCCGCAGATGACATGGAATGACAGACAACAGCCTGATTTGAGCGGTAAGAAGGTGGAGGAAGGCTTTTCCTACAGCTCGGGTACAAATACGCAGTGGCTGTCGGTGGAAGATATCAGAGAACTGCTTAAGAGTGTCTGATTGATGTCACGCGGGCAGATGAATAAGAGTCAGGACGAGAGATAAACAAAGGGACATGTATGTTATGTGCATGTCCTTTGTGGATTGTAAGATTTCATGATATGTTGTTTCTAATGTCGTTAACTATAGAAGCAGATACGGGAGAAGAGAAAGATGAACCAGTCAGCAGTAAATAAGCCAGCCATTGAGGGCGGCGTTCCGGTAAGGGAGACGAAAATATATTACGGGCATCAATATATAGATGATGCAGATGTTCAGGCGGTGGTGGAAGTACTGAAACACGGCGATCTGACATGCGGACCGAAAATCAAGGAATTGGAAGATAAACTGTGTACGCTTACAGGGGCAAAATACGCTGTTGTTTGCAGTAACGGTACGGCGGCGCTCCATATTGCCTCGCTGGCGGCAGGAGTGGCAGAAGGGGATGAAGTGATTACGACGCCGATCACTTTTGCGGCATCGGCTAACTGTGCCTTGTATTGTGGCGCAAGACCGGTATTTGCAGATATCGATCCGGAGACGTACAACATTGACCCGAAGAAGGTGGAAGCGGCAGTCACAGAAAAGACCAAAGCGGTAGTCGTGGTGGATTACACAGGGCAGTCCGTGGACTTAGAGCCGATTCAAAAGATTTGTAAAGAGCATGACCTCACCTTGATTGAGGATGGGGCTCACGTCATCGGAACAAAATATAAAGGGAAAGCCAACGGTTCTATCTCTGATATGACTACGTTCAGCTTCCACCCGGTGAAGACCGTTACCGGTGGGGAAGGCGGTGCGGTGTTGACGAATGATGAGACGCTGTATCACAAACTGTTGCTCTATCGTGCTCACGGAATCACGAGGGATACAGATCTTTTGGAACATGAGGCGGATGGACCATGGTATTATGAGCAGGTAGAACTCGGATATAATTACCGTATGACGGACATTCAGGCGGCGCTTCTTATCAGCCAGCTTGACAAGCTTGAGATGTTCAGCAGAAGAAGAAAAGAGATCGTACAAAGATATAATGAGGCGTTTGCCAAATTACCGTCTTTGTTTGTTCAGAAGGAAATACCGGAGTCGGATACGACAAGACATTTGTATATTCTTCGCATTGTGCCGGAAAAATTAAAGATCAACAGAAAGCAGTTTTTTGATGCGTTGGCGGCAGAAAATGTATGCTGTAATGTGCATTATATACCGACTTACTATTTCCCTTATTACGAGAAGTTGGGTTACAAGAGAGGACTGTGTCCGAATGCAGAGAAGCTGTATGAAGAGATCATCTCTTTGCCACTCTACTATGCCATGACCGACGAAGATGTGGAGAGTGTTATTGAGGCAGTGACAAAGATTGCGGTATATTACGCGGTAAAATAGTGCCGCATGTTAAGTGAAAAGGAGTAAGTATGCAGACCCGGGAGATAGCGATGAAAACTAAAATAGTGTATATCGTGGCAGTGTGTTTGATCACACTATTGATCTGGCTCGGTAATGAGGGCAGCAGCCCTTTAGTGTACACAGGAGCAAAGCTACAACATTCGGTAGGGGCTGTCGATTCGGAGAACAGCCTTGTGATACGGGATTCCGTGGCGTCAAACGGTATTGTCGCCAATACTCCCGGCTATATTATGAATAAAGGGACATATACTGCACAATTAAACTATATCGCAGATGAAGAAGGCTCGGTGTTGGAATTGTGGGAACAGGGGAGAAAAGTGGCGGCGTGGACCATTGATCCTTCACAACCCCGGCTCGTCGTTGATTTTACGCTGTCCAAGGATGCAAAGCAGTTGCAATTACAGGTTAATTATAGCGGAAAAGGCGCTTTGACGATCAGAAGCTTAAGCTTGTCGCCGAATACAATGTTCTATTCGGATACATATTTTTTCATGGTGGTGTTTGTGTTGTGCAGCTTTCTTGTGTGGAAATTCTATATAGAAGGCAGTATGCATATGACGCGGGAACAGCTTGTGGACTACAGCATTATTTTGGGTGTTGCACTTCTTGCCACGACTCCGCTGATGCAGACCTATCTCTATAACGGAGATGATCTGTGTTACCATCTCGCGCGTTTGGAAGGGCTTAAGGACGGTATTTTAGATGGACAGATTCCGGTAAACATTCAACCCGACGGATTGCGGGAAAACGGGTATCTGAATGCTATGTATCCTTACCTGTTTCTGTATATCGGTGCTTTCTTAAGAATATGCCGGGTGTCCATCGGATTATCATATAAAGTGCTGGTGTTCCTGGCAAACCTCGGTTCGGCAGTCTGTGCATATGCAGCCGTGAAATCCATGTGCAAGTCGCGAAGAAGCGTGATCCTTGCAGTGGTACTGTACACGCTTATGCCGTATCGGTTTACCAATATTTTTTCCAGAGGAGATCTTGGGGAAACGTTGGCGCTCATCTTCTGGCCTATGGTGATCGCGGGGCTGTACCATATTATTATGGGAGAGCGGCACAAATGGTATTATCTGGTGATCGGATTTAGCGGCATTTTTCAGAGTCATATATTAAGTGCGGCGTTTGCTGCTGCGATCTGTGTCGTTACCGGGCTTGTATGGTGTACCCGGATCGTACGGGAAAAAAGATATATAGAGATTGGGAAGGCGGCGGGAATGTCGCTGTTGCTCAATATGTGGTATCTTGTGCCGTTTTTATATTACTATTTCGGGGAGCGGCTCAATACAGATATACTCAGATGGAGCGGGTATTTTGAGCAGTCCATCAATCCATCCAATTTAACGCAGAGTTTCAGCCCGTATAATAAGCAGTATTTTTCTCTGGGCTTAGCGCTTTTAGGATGTGTGGGTATTGGCGTAATACGGTTTCTGTGTGAAAGGGATCGGGAAAAGACTGACAAAGACGGATATCTGCTTTACCTGTTTGTTTTGGGGTGTATGCTCACTTACATGATTACAGGATACTTTCCGAGTAAGACGCTGGTTGCAAATGATTTTTTTGAAAATATATATACTATGCTCCAGTTCCCATGGCGTTTCTTAGGACCCGCATCGACATGTTTTATGTTCGTGGGAGCAATCGGGCTGTCTGAATCGCAGATACTCAGACCGCATAGGAATAATATTTTTGCGCTGCTGATTGGATTGAATTTATTGGTCATCCTGTCCGTGCCGTCGGATAACAGCCATATGCCCTATGAAAATGTTGATGCGGCGGCATCCAAGGGACACGAAACCAAGTTTGCCGCAAATATCGGATTATTTTATCCGCACGAATGGAGAATCGAAGGGGCATCCGACGACAAACTGACATCCAGTGTCGTCGTGTCTGATCCTGACAGTGTGTCGATCAGCCAGTATCAGAAGAAGGGTACAAAGGCAGCGGTGGCATATACCGCGACTAAAGAGTGCTATATAGAACTGCCGATACAAGGATATCTCGGTTATCGCGCTTATGATGAGACAGGCAGCAGACTTAAAATAGAAGAAGGAATTGGCGGCAGAATACGGCTCTCATTACAAGGAGACGGACAGCAGCATACGATCAGTGTACGATACGGACCAATTCCGGCATTTATTGTGGCTGATTTGATTTCTGCATTGACGATAGCGTATATCGGATGGCAGATTTATAGACGAAGGCGTGACGGTCAGGAGATCAGTGCACGGGCAATCTGATCTGCTCCGGCGCCGTTTAGGAAAGCTCTCATAGATTGGGAGCTTTTTGTGCGGGCAGATAAATTTTGCGACATGTATGTCATAAAAGACAGGATGGTTGATAATGCCGCATGATTGATCGGCGGAAGAGTGGCAGGTGATATGTCGGCGATCGTCTGCAAAATTTGCTTATTATCTGTGTGGGGACGAATGTCTCCGGCATAGGGAATCAAGCCTGATCTGGCATAAGTTTCTACTGCGGTGCGCTGGTTTTCTGCCATGAGATAGCTGATGGTCGGAACGCCCACTGCGCACAGCTCGCACAGAGTGGTGCCGCCGGCGCAGACAGCCAGGTCGCAGGATGCCATCAGGGATGCCACATCTGAGACGTTCTCGTGAATATGTACGGTCGGATTTTTCTCCGCAAAAGAAGTCAGAGCATCGTAGCGAGAGTTAGTGCTGCCAGTCAGGATGTGATATTGTATGGATTTTAATATCTGCATGTCCTGGGAATAAGATGCGAACTCCGAATTATTTGTGCCGTCAGGGTTTGAAAAAGCGCAGGGCGTATTATGATATACAGATGTAAGCAGATGCTCGGCAACTGCATAAGGGTCTGTGCCGCCCGTGGACAGCAGTATATGTTCGACGGCGGGACGTACCGTGTAAGCTGTATTGCTGAATTGTTCGCGAAGAGGCGTATACTGCACGCCCAGCAATTTGCGGGTGGCAGCGCTATAATGCTCGCAATCCTCATCGGTATCATAATTGATCACGAGGTCTACGGGACAGTCAAAACTTCTAAGGTCGTCCAGGTATGCCACGCGAAAAGTTTCCCGAAGTGACAGCAGATAGGACGGTGTGGCGTAGTAGGAGTCTATGAAAATCCATGGTTTAATGTCGGCTGTTCCGGCTTCGTCCTGTGCAGTCAGAGAGCGCAGCAACGGAAGTTCTTCCCGAAGATTTGTGTAATCACTGTCCAGACAGTATATCTCAAATTCCTGATGAGCCGTAAAACGTTCCTGCATAAGAGTCAGGCTGTGCTCGTCTGATACGACGAATTTTACGCTGGCGCCTCTTTTTGTGCAGGCGCGGGCGATGGAAAGGCAACGCATCACATGACCCGTCGCGATTTTATCGTTTCCGTCCGTTCTGAAATATATGTCCGCCATATGTTCCTCCCTTTTCCATACTATGTAGTGGTCCCATTGGCATAAAATTAAAATGCGATGTTGTCTGATAAAATTACGAAGTAATTTTATATAGTTAAATTGCGGAGCGATTTTACATAGTTAAATTACGAAGTAATTTTACTATTAGTATATAGTTCCAGCCCAAAAAACGCAAATCCGATTTACGTTTTACGGAAATTTTGGTACAATGGAAAACGGAGGGCATATGTTATGACTAATGGAACCAGGAGAAAAAAAGAAATACAGTTCCGTTATTATGAAATTCCGCAAGATGAACCTTGTCTGGCACTGCTTGGTGAGGCATGGGTGCGTCCTTACGGTGACGGAGTAGATTGCCTTCATTTCCATAATTATATGGAGATTGGATTTTGTTATGACGGAGACGGAGAGATTATACTGGATGAGGAAAGTATACCGTACAAACCGGATATGTTTACTGTTATTCCGAAGAACTATCCACACAATACGAACAGCACGGGATTTGCATTGAGCCGTTGGGAGTACATTTTTATAGATGTGGAAACTTTTTTGAGAGAAATGTATAGAGACAATCAGATATATGTGGATGATCTTATTGCGATCATCAATAATCGTGCGTGGGTCGTGGAGGCGGCTAAATATCATGAGACGGCAGGTCTGATCCGTAGTATTATGGAAGAGATGAGATACAAAAAAGACTTTTATGCCGAGAGTGTCTGTGGAATGATATTGTCACTGCTCATGAATGTTGCGAGAATGAATCATAAAGGGTCGGGCAAAGTGAGAAAACAGAGTGTCGGGGTTTCGCAGATGACGGTTGCGCTGCATTATATCGGGAAACATTATGCGGAAGATTTGACGATCGGAGACCTTGCGGCGGTCAGCCATATGTCAGAGACACATTTCAGAAGGATTTTCCAAAAGGTTATGAATATGACGCCGTCAGATTATCTGAATCTTGTGCGGGTGCAGATGGCGTGTGAACATATGAGGAAACATAACGACAGTATGGAGTTGGTAGCGGAGAAATGTGGATTCCAGTCGGTGTCTACTTTTAACAGGAATTTCAAGAAGATACTTGGCATCACGCCATATCAGTGGAAGATTCATCCGGAGAACTATGAGGCAAAATTGTTGAATTATAAGATATCTGTATACAGGGGCTGGTGACAATTGTGTCAAAAATAGTTGTTTTTGACAAAAAATGCGATAAAATGATTAATTCTCAGAATAATGATAAATTCAATAACGTAATCGTTTAAGATGCAAATTCATGGTCGAATTTGCATCTTTTTTGATTTTTGATAACAACACACGAAAATTTCTCTGAGTTATAATGCATACATAATCAGTCAAAAAGAGGAATAAGTTATACAAAATGACGAAAGACTTTTTGGGGCTGGTTAATCAGAAATGAAAACGTGTACAATGTACACAAAAATGAATGGGAGGAAACAGAAATGAGAAGAAAGATTTTGGCAGCTTTATTAGCATCCACAATGATTCTTTCATTGGTAGGATGTGGTGGCGATGGTGGCGCAGCATCCACAGACAACGCGGCAGCACCTGCAGCAGATGATGCATCATCTGCAGATGACACAGCAGCACCCGCGGCAGATGACGCGGCAGCACCTGCAGCAGAAGGTGATCAGACACTTACGGTATGGTGCTGGGATCCTGCATTCAACTTAAACGCGATGTATGAAGCAGAGAAGGTATATCAGAAAGACCATCCGGACTTTAAACTCAATGTAGTTGAGACTCCTTGGGATGACATTCAGACTAAGATCACTACAGCAGCTACTTCCGGTGACTTAAGCACATTGCCTGACATTTTCTTGATGCAGGATAATGCGTTCCAGAAGAACGTTATCAGTTTCCCGGATGTTTGTGCAGACTTGACAAACAGCGGAATTGACTATTCCCAGTTTGCAGCAGGTAAGACAGCATACTCCGTAATCGACGGCAAGAACTACGGCGTTCCTTTTGATAACGGTGCAGTAGTTGCATGTTACCGTACAGATTATCTGGAGCAGGCAGGTCTGACGATCGACGACTTTACAGATATCACATTTGACCAGTATCTTGAGAACGGCAAGAAGGTACTTGAAGCAACAGGCAAACCCCTCATCTCCATGCAGGCAGGCGAGTGTGACCTGATCATGATGATGATGCAGTCCGCAGGAGCTTCCTTATTCAACGAAGACGGAACAGCTAATATCGTTGGCAATGAGACATTGAAGACTGTTATGGAAACATACAAGAAACTGAAAGATGAAGGTGTATTGGTAGAGGTTAACAGTTGGGATGAATATGTAGGTTCGATCGTAAGCGGCGATGTAGCAGGTACGATCAACGGATGCTGGATCATGGCTTCTGTTCAGACAGCAGAAGATCAGTCTGGTAACTGGGCAATCACAAACATGCCTAGTCTGGTAGGCGTATCAGGCGCAACAAATTACTCTAACAACGGTGGTTCTTCATGGGCAGTTACAACAAATTGTAAGAATCAGGAACTGGCTGCTGATTTCCTTGCAAGCACATTTGCAGGAAGCACAGAACTGTATGACAACATCCTTCCGAGCGGCGCTCTGGCAACATGGGCTCCGGCAGGTGATTCCGATGCATACGGTGCACCGAGCGATTTCTTTGGCGGCGACGCAGTATCTGCTAAGATCGTTGATTTCTCTACAAAAGTACCGTCCAACATCACAGGCGTTTACTACTATGAGGCACGTAATGCAGTAGCAACTGCAATCACAAACTATATTAACGGCGCTGACATCGATGCAGAAATGCAGACAGCAGCAGATACCGTAAACTTCAACATGGGACAGTAGCATTAAGCCATGCAGATTCATGGCAGAACAGACAGTAGAAAGCTTGCTTTCGGATGGCTGAGCTGTCATGAATCTATAGGGCGCAAGCCCGGCATGAGCAAAAGGCGCGAAGCGGCGTTTGCGAATGGGCATGGCTGTACAGCAGTACAGATAAGATATAGGGGAATGGTTTATCAAGCTGTTCCCCTTTTTTTCTCCAAAGGCGGAAGAAGGAGGGAGTTTCTTGAGTAAGCCATCTAAAAAAATGACACTTAGCAAAAAACATAATCTGACGGGGTGGGCGTTTCTGGCGCCCGGCGTAATTTTAATTCTTTTTATGAGTTTTGTACCGATGGTAAGAGCGCTGCTTTTATCTTTTAAGGCTGGTGTCGGTGCGAACATGAACTGGTGCGGTCTCATGAACTATACGAGAATGTTCAAGGATACCGTGTTTATTCAATCTATTAAAAATACCTTTTTATATTTGCTCATCCAAGTGCCGATCATGTTGATATTTGCATTGATTCTGGCTTCTATTCTGAACAATAAAGATTTGAAGTTTAAAGGTCTTTTTCGTACGATGATCTTCCTGCCGTGTGCGACTTCGCTCGTGGCATATGCGATCATCTTCAGGTCTCTGTTTGCCAACAATGGACTTGTTAATTATGTGCTGGTCAACCTCGGTATATTAGATCAGCCGTATTCTTTCCTGACGAATACGACAAGCGCGAGAATCGTTATCGTTATTGCGCTTTTGTGGAGATGGACAGGATATAATATGGTGTTCTACCTGTCCGGATTACAGAATATTGAGTATTCGATTTATGAGGCGGCAAAGATTGACGGCGCATCAGCGATACAGTCTTTCTTTAGGATCACGGTGCCGCTCTTGAAACCGACAATTCTACTGACGGCGATCATGTCCACGAACGGTACGCTGCAGTTGTTTGATGAGTCTGTCAACTTAACAAACGGCGGTCCGGCGAATACATCGATCACTATGTCGCATTACATATATGATACATCCTTTAAGTATGTACCGAACTTTGGATATTCAGCGGCAATGTCCTTCTTAATTTTGATTCTGGTTGCTATTCTGGCATTCCTGCAGATGAAAGTAGGTGATAAACGTGACTAAGGCTAAAAAATTTGGTATGTATCTGTTTTTGTGTATTGTGTCCTTTATCTCTGTTTTCCCATTGTATTGGATGGTATGCGCATCGACGAATAAGAGTGCGGAAGTCATTTCGGGGCGTCTGATACCGGGAACATATTTCATACAGAATATGAAGAACCTTTTTGCTGCACAGAACATTGGAAGAGCATTGGGAAATTCTTTTAAATATTCGATTATTCTGACGCTGATATCTCTGGTGGTCTGTTCATTGGCTGGCTACGGATTTGAGATTTATCACGATAAGGCAAAAGATACTGTTATGAGCATTATCCTTCTGGCGATGATGGTGCCTTTCGTTGCGACGATGATTCCGTTGTTCCAGATGGTCTCTAAGGCAGGCTGGCTAAATACGACGATTGGATTTATCCTTCCGACGATTTCCACGCCATTCCTGATTATGATGTTCAGGCAGAGTGCGAGATCATTCCCACATGATATCATGGAAGCGGCGAGGATTGACGGGCTTTCCGAGATTCGTATCTTCTTCCAGATGTTTATGCCGACTATGCGTTCCACCTATGCAGCGGCGATGACGATTACCTTCATGAATGCATGGAACAGTTATCTGTGGCCAAAAGTAATCATGACGGATACCACGAGTCAGACGATGCCGATGGTAGTTGCCAATCTGACTGAGGGTTATGTGACGGACTATGGTATGTTGATGCTTGCGGTATTAATCTGTACACTGCCTACGGCGATCGTATTCTTCTGCTTGCAGAATGCATTTGCGGAAGGTATTACAGGTGCTGTCAAGTAATATGACATGAAGTTTTACTAAGGCTGCATAGGACGCAGCCCAAGTAAAACTAAGTCATGTCTGGAAGAATGCCGCTGGCACGAGCATTCTTCTGGGGCTGAGAGAAATAAAAAAGTCAATATATATTAAGTTATCGCGGGGCAGATTGCACTTGGGCGCAACTGCCCCGTTATGACAATGCCATAACAATATGAGAGGAGGGCTGCGTGATGCAGGCTGATATTAAGTGGCTGGATGATCCGCGGACGTTTCGGGTGGGTCAGCTTCCGGCGCATAGTGATCACAAGATTTATGCAAGTGCGGAGGAAATGGAAAGACAGGAAAGTTCGCTTTGCCAATCTCTGAATGGGACATGGCAGTTTGCTTATTCCGTGAATCCACAGAACCGCCCGGTGGATTTTTATAAGACGGACTATGATGCAAAGGAATTTGGAGAAATAAAGGTTCCCTGTCATATTGAGATAGCGGGGTATGATAAGATACATTATATTAATACGATGTATCCGTGGGAAGGTAAGGTATACCGCCGCCCGGCATATGCTTTGGGTAAGGATAGGGTGGAGGAAGGATCTTTCAGCGAGGCTGATTATAATCCGGTAGGATCTTACCGTAAGACTTTTGACTTGGAGGAAGGGCTTCGGGGTAAAAGAGTCTGTATTTGCTTTGAAGGTGCGGAACAGGCGATTTTCGTATGGCTTAACGGAGAGTTTGTAGGTTATGCCGAAGACAGCTTTACGCCGTCGGAATTTGATCTGACGCCTTATATTAAAGAGAAGGACAACCTGCTCGCGGTGGAAGTGTATAAGAACAGTACAGCCGCCTATCTGGAGGATCAGGATTTCTTCCGGTTTTCGGGAATCTACAGAGATGTGACTTTGTATGCGAAACCGAAGCTTCATGTGGATGATTTGTGGGTGAAACCGGTACTTTCTGCGGATAACCAGACGGGTACATTGTCATTGCAGATGAAAATTTCGGGAGAGACGGATTATCCCATGGAGAAAGCAACTGCTGAATACGTTTTGCTTGACGATGAAGGCGGCGTGTGTATGAAGGGGGTACTGCCGATCAAAGCAGAAACGGAACTGCCCCCGCAAATATTAACAGAAGTTGTTACGTGGAGCAACCGTAATCCGTATTTATATAAGCTGGTAATCACGCTGCGGGACGAGCAGGAAAATGTGTTGGAGACAGTGCCTTGCGCGGTAGGATTCCGACGCATTGAGATTCGTGATAAAGTTATGCTTTTTAACGGAAAGAGATTGGTTATAAATGGCGTAAACCGCCACGAGTGGAGCGCGGAAGGCGGAAGATGCATTACTATGCAGGACATGGAGTGGGATATCGAGTGCTTCAAGCGCAACAATATCAATGCTGTTCGTACCTGTCATTATCCGGATCAGATCGCATGGTACGATCTGTGTGACCGGAATGGTATCTATATGATGTCCGAGACGAATCTGGAGAGCCATGGATCTTGGCAGAAGGATGCTATTGAGCCGTCATGGAACGTGCCGGGAAGCCTGCCTGAATGGAAAGAGGTAGTCATTGACCGTGCGAGAACTAATTTCGAGACTTTCAAGAATCATCCCTCTGTTTTGTTCTGGTCGCTTGGGAATGAATCCTATGCGGGCGATGATATCGAGGCGATGCAGAATTTCTTTAAGGAAAAAGATGATGGCAGATTGATTCACTATGAAGGTGTATTCAACAATCGTGCATATGAGGATACGGTATCTGAGATGGAGAGCCGTATGTATGCGACGCCGGATGATATTGTAGAATATCTGGAGAATGAGCCGAAAAAACCTTTTATTCTGTGCGAATACATGCATGACATGGGTAATTCTCTGGGCGGAATGAAATCGTATATTGATCTGCTGGATCGTTTCGAGATGTATCAGGGCGGATTTATATGGGACTATATGGATCAGGCTGTCTACGCGGTGGACAGAGTGACTGGCAATAAAGTGTTATGTTATGGCGGTGATTTTGATGACAGACCGAGCAATTATGAATTTTCCGGTAATGGGATCGTGTTTGCGGACAGGACAGAGAAGCCGGCTATGCAGGAGGTGAAATACTACTATGGATTGCACGAATAAATTGCAGGTAATCGTGGGCGATACGACGATCGGCATGCGCGGTGAGGGATTTTCTTATATTTTTTCCGGTGCAAGAGCAGGCATGGAATCGCTTGTGCGGGACGGTAAAGAGTGGCTGTATAGAACGCCGATGCCGACATTCTGGCGGGCGCTTACGGATAATGACAGAGGATGCGGATTTGCGTTGAAGAGCGGCATGTGGCTTGCGGCGGACTATTTTGCCAAGTGTGTCGGAATTACGGTTTCGATCGATGATGCGCCGATCGCTGTTCCGATGGCTCCGGCGAACAATGTTTATGGTGGCGCGGTGAGCGCAGACAAGGCGACGGTCACTTATGTGTATGAGACGATCACCCAGCCGCAGACGAATGTTACGGTGAAGTATGAGGTGATTTCGGGCGGCGATATACATGTACAGGTGCATTATACGGGCAAAAAAGGCTTGCCGGAACTTCCGGTGTTCGGTATGCGGTTTGTGATGCCGACATGTGCAGACAGATATCGTTACGAAGGTTTGTCCGGAGAGACTTATCCGGATAGAATGGCAGGCGGGATTCCCGGCATCTATGAGGTGGAAGGCTTACCGGTAACGCCTTATCTTGTGCCGCAGGACTGCAATGTTCATATGCAGACTAAGTGGGTGGAAGTATATCGAAGTACGGTGCTTGATAATTCCTGTAAGGAGGAAAAGGAAAGCGGAATCTGCTTCCGGGCGGAGGAGGGCAAGGATATTGCTTTTGCGTGTATTCCGTATACTGCCACGGAGTTGGAGAATGCTACGCATCTTGAAGAATTACCGCCGGCGAGAAGGACAGTGCTTACTGTGCTGGGTGCTGTGAGAGGCGTAGGAGGCATCAATAGCTGGGGAGCAGATGTAGAGCCGCCTTACCATATCAGTGCAGAGCAAGATATTGAGTATGGGTTCTGGATTGGTGGCGTGAAGGCGTAAGGCGGGTAGAAAAGTCGATAAAAAGCCAGATTGAAATTTGAATAAAAGTGTTGTTGGGACGGCATAGCCTGCGGGTTATGCCGTCTTTTGTGCAAAAAATGATAAATTAGTCTGCTTTTTCGTGATAAGATTTATTTGTCAAGATAAAAATGTATATTCTTGTGTAGTAGGCACAGTTATATGGCGGATACAGGACTTCTTGTCACACATACATTTATGGATTCAGCTTTTACGGATAACGAGCTGTATAAGGCAATCTTATTTGACCGGCTTGATATCAATGAGGGTATGATAATAGAAAACGTGAAAATCATATGGAAATTGATTTTTTGATTTCGGAAGGGAAAAAGATTTCACCGATTGAAGTAAAATCTGCGAATTATCGTTCCCATGCCTCACTTGATAAGTTCAGAAGGAAATTTTCAACAAAGATTGGAACACCGTATATTCTTTATCCGAAGGATGTCATGGAGAAAGATGGGATCTGGCATTTGCCGTTGTATATGGCGATGTTTCTTTAGAGGCAGACAAAAATAACTTGAATTTCAGTGAAGCAATACGATTCCTCGTCAGATAGACTTTAAAATAAATAAATGTTATAATACCGTTGATTTCAACAATATAAGAAAACATTACAGAGGTAAAGAACATATGAGTTCATCAATAGCGATCATTACAGCCAGAGGGGGCAGCAAACGGATTCCACGCAAGAACATTAGGGAATTCTGCGGGAAACCGATCATAACATATTCGATAGAAGCGGCGCTTAAGTCGGGGATTTTCGACGAAGTGATGGTGTCTACGGATGATAACGAGATTGCAGAGGTGGCGCGGGCGGCAGGCGCGCAGGTGCCTTTTATGCGCAGTGAGGCGAGTGCGGGGGATTATGCTTCTACCGATGACGTAATCATGGAAGTGCTGGAAACATATAAGAAGCAGGGTAGAGAGTTTGACACACTTTGTTGTATATATCCCACGGCTCCTTTTGTGACGGCGGAGAAATTACAGAAAGCCATGAAACTGCTGGAGCAGGCTGATTCTGTGATGCCGGTAGTGGCGTTTTCTTTTCCGCCGCAGCGTTGTATGGTGTTGAATGAAGATGGTGAACTGCGCATGAAATGGCCGGAATATGCCACGGCGCGTTCGCAGGATTTAGAGCCGTATTATCATGACTGCGGGCAGTTTTATTGCTGCAAGGCCGATCTTTTTATGGAATATAAGACGACGGATCTGCCGCATATGATACCGATGGTTATGAGCGAGCTGGAAGTGCAGGATATCGATAATCCCGACGATTGGGAGATTGCAGAATTAAAGTACCGGAAGATGATGGGGAAATAGCAGTCCGCAGAGACAGATACAGGAATATAGACATAGGTATAGGCACAAATGGTAAAGTGCGGGAAGAGGATTTCAATATGAAAAAAGAGTTTCGGATCGGTAAAAAGATGGTAGGTGAAGGGCATCCGTGTTTCTGTGTTGCGGAAATGTCGGCGAATCATTTGAAAGATTACGGCAGGGCGGTGGAGATTATCCATGCGGCAAAAGAAGCGGGTGCGGATGCTATTAAATTGCAGACTTATACAGCGGATGGTCTTTCTGTAGACAGTGATAAAGAATATTTTATGAATCATGGCGGACTGTGGGACGGCATGACGGAATACAAATTGTACGAGGAGGCTTCGACACCATGGGAATGGCAGCCGAAGCTGAAAGAGATTGCAGAAGGTCTCGGAATGGAATGCTTTTCTTCACCGTTCGATTTTGCAGCCGTAGACTTTATGAAAGAGTGTGACATGCCCGCGTATAAGATTGCGTCCTACGAGATCAATGATATTCCGCTGATCCGTAAGGCGGCAGGAATGCACAAACCGATCATATTGGCTACCGGCGTGGCGTATGCTGAGGATATTGAGCGCGCGCTTCAGGTATGCAGGGACGAGGGCAATGATGAAGTGATGCTCCTTAAATGCGTGTCGGCTTATCCGACGCCCTACGAGGAAATCAACTTGAATATGATTCCTGCTTTAGCTAAGACCTACGACTGTCTGGTGGGTTTGTCCGATCATTCTATGGGAAATGTTGTCCCGATAGGGGCTACGATGCTCGGAATCAAAATGGTGGAGAAGCATCTGACACTGAGGCGGGCGGACGGCGGACCGGACGGCGCCTTTTCCATGGAGCCGGAAGAGTTTAAGGAGATGGTAGACAATATCCGTATCCTTGAAAAAGCGAGGGGCGTGTCAGAGTATGGTCTGACTGAGAAGCAGAAGAAGGAACATAATGGTTCGCGCTCGCTTTTTGTAGTAAAAGATATAAAAGCGGGAGAGAGGCTGACGCCGGAAAATGTGCGCTCAATCCGACCCAACAACGGGCTTCATACGATGTATTATGAAGAGATTCTTGGAAAAACCGCGGTTTGTGATATTGAGAAAGGCACGCCGCTTGCGTGGGAAATGATGGAGTAAAAAATCGATTATAAAATGCACAAATCAGTATATTTTAGCATAACAACCCCGTCTTCATACCCGCCAATCTTCCTCTCATTTGCCTGTCCTGCGATGTTTTTAGCGATCATCTGCGGAAAATTCACACCGCAGTTGTAGGCGTGAGGATAACCGCCGCCGAAGCGGGGATTGATCTCGGAAATATAGTACTCTCCGTCGATACGAAAGATATCCATGTCGATAGGACCGGCTAGATTTAGCGGTTCTATCGTTTGTTCAATCAGTTCAAATAGTTTCCCATCAAGGTAAGAGACGGATTTCTCTGTTTCTCCTGCCCGCATACGCAGTTTCTTTTTTACGAAAATCGAGACGGGTTTCTTCGACAGCAGATCCACATAAATATCCGCACCGAACTCTTCGCCGTCGGCATAATTCTGAATAATGTAAGAATCTTCCTGATCGTCCTGATATTTGCAGAGCGCTTCCAACAAACCTAAGTGATCTACTTTCTGAATACCGATGCTGCCACAGCCGTGGGTGGGTTTAATAAAGACTGGGAGCTTCATGCGGCTTTCTTCTGATTCTTTGACAAATGCCTCGAAACTGTTGCAGCTTGCAATGGCGGGCAAATCATGTTGTTTTAAATATTGATAAAAGGCATATTTGTCCCGGCATAAATCTACGGACTCGCATTCTGATACGATGGGAGTTATGCCTGCGTCCTCAAATATTTTCCGGTGGGAAGCGATCAAATACAGTTCGTCTTCTTGTAATGGCAAAACGGCGTCAATCGATTCTTTGCGGCAGATATCAAGAATAATATCAAGATAGTCCGGTTCCGTCATGCGTGGCACGATGTAGTGTGCGTCGGTCTCGTATAATGCAGGGGCATAGGCACTGCAGTCTGTACCGACTACCTTGCCGATGCCGTTTCCTTGCTCTTTAAAATAGCGTACCAAAAGATTTCTGGTACCACAGCTCAGTATTAAAATGTTGATGGAACTGTCCATAATGCATGACCTTTTCGCAACGATTCTGTGCTTTCGCAGTTGCGACCTTTCTAATTGGAACACTGATTTGCAAGGCATTTGTGCCGGCTATTCTGACATTTGAATACGGAATCTCTGCTTGCAAATCGTGTTGCACAAGTACTTTTAATCTAACTCACTGCCCTGAACATATTCGGCAGGCGTCCACTTCTTGCGCACCATGCGCATATTGTCACCGTTTTGTACATATACGGCGGGGAAGTATTGAATAAAGAGTGGGTTCAAACTCATCGTGTAGCCGCCCACATTTTCATAAATAATGCGGTCACCGGGGATCAGTTCCGGCTGATTTGCATAGGTGAAAAGTCTGTCCACTTCCATACAGGTGAATCCGCTAATTATCTGGCTTTCCATAACGGGGCGGTCAGTAACATCATGCTGACCGGATTGCGTTGCAAGGAGCGGATTGGACAAAGCCCCATCGGAATCTGTTTCAAGCAGATCTACATGGAACAGATGCGATGATTTGATCATCGTCGGGTCAATGTTGAAGCGGCTTCCGTCAGTCATCACATAGCGCGTGCCTTTGATGTCGCGTGTATCGAAGACACTTGTCACAAAGGTAGTGCATTTGGAAATCAGGGAAATTCCCGGTTCCACAATCAGTTTTGTCTGTTCGGGGGTAAAACATTTGCGGAGCTCTTCGGCAATTGCCGGGAAGTAGTCGGGATATTCCGGTCTGCCTTCCATGCCGCCGCAATAACCGCCGCCCAGATCAATATATTTAAGGCTCAAATCAAACTCTGTCTTTAACTGACACGCCATACGCGCAATGGAGCGGAAAATATTTACGCTGCGTGACTTGCTGCTGGAATGCAGGTGCAGTCCGACAACAGACACATTAGGAATACCCTGTAATATTTCAAGTGCATCTGCAAGTTTGCCGGTCTCATAACAGAAACCAAAACGTCCGCTGACCTCGCCCATGGTCGTCTCTCCGGGGCACATTTTTTCTAAGTTAAAATTGGCGCGGATGCCGACTTGAAAAGTTTTGTCGGGATTTGCATTGACTAAATTGGTCAGCCATCTGATCTCCTGCATAGAGTCAAGATTTACAATGCCGCCTGCCAGAAGCACATTGCAAAAAGATGGCTCTCCCTTGTAGGGACCGTTATAGATGATCTCGCTGTCGTGATAGCCAAGATATTTAGCAAGGCTGTATTCGTCCTCAGACACGACCTCGGCGTAAGCGCCTCTTTTTTTGACATAGGAAACAAGCCACGGCAGGGAGTTGGTCTTAAAAGAATAGCCAACCAGATAGTTGTTCCAGTTGGAGGATAATGATTCGACCAACATGTCGTAATAATGATTCAATATCGGTTCGTCTATGACGAAATAAGGGGTCTGTAACTGTTCTGTTTTAGATGCCATTGGTCTGCCTCTCTATCTGTATGACTTGTTTAAAGTTATATTGCAATATTACCTTATTTTGTGAAGAGATACAATGCTTAGCGGGTAAAAACATTGCGTGACACGGACTGGTGAAGTGGGTATAATATAGTCATTGGAAAACAGAGTGTAGAAACTTTGGCAATGAGGAAATAAGGATAATTACCTTATAATTTGCATACTTCCATTTCGTGTGATAAAATGTAATGATATTTTGGTTTAATGTCGTTTGAAATGCGGCGTTTTGTAAGAGTGAGCGGTCGTGTTGCGAAAGGGTATATTGCGGTATGATAAAAATATACAAAAAACTAATGGTCTTGCTGGATGAGCGGCAGAAACGTAAGATGGTGCTGCTTGTTTTTCTCATGCTGATCGGCGCTGTATTGGAGACTGCAGGAGTCTCTATGATTCTGCCGGTCATGAATGTGGTTTTAGAGGAGGATGCGATAGCTAAGCATGAATACCTACAGGTGATATGTCGTATTTTTCATCTGAATAACAGCAATGAACTGACGATACTTGTTATGGTCGGATTGGTGCTTGTGTTTGTTGTCAAAAATATTTTCCTGTTTTTCCAACAGAAAGTCCAGCTTAAATTTGTGTATACAAATCAGTTTGCGACTTCCAGAAGGATGATGATCAATTTTATGCAACGGCCGTATGAGTACTATCTCAATGCGGACACGGCAGTGATTCAGAGAAATATTACATCGGACGTAAATAACATGTATGGTCTGATTCTATCGTTGCTTCAGTTGATCAGCGAGGTGATTGTGTTTGTGTGCCTTGCCATCGTCAGTCTGGTAGCGGATGTGTGGATGAGCCTTACGGTGACCGCGCTTTTAGTGGTTGCACTTCTGGTGATCAAGTGTATTCTAAAGCCGATCATGAGAAAAGCGGGGGAAGAAAATCAGGAATTTTACAGCGGTTTATATAAATGGATCGATCAGTCTGTGATGGGTATCAAGGAGATCAAGATCGCCCGGAAAGAGAATTATTTTATCAATGAATATTCTAAATGCGGCGCGGGATATGTGGGTGCGGTACAGCGTTATAACCTGTACAACTCGACTCCGAGATTGCTGATCGAGACACTTGCCATTGCGGGTATGATACTGTATTTAATGATACAGCTCTTAAACGGCACTGCGGCGGAGGATATCATACCGCAGTTAGGTCTACTTGCCGTTGCTGCAATGCGGCTGATTCCCTGTGCAAACAGAATCAATAATCATCTTACATCTATATCTTATTTTGAGCCGTTTTTCATGGGTGTGAGTGATAATCTTCAGGATGAGATACGGGACGAGAACATTGATTATGACGAGGAAGCTTATCAAAAGAAGATTGATGTGGAGAAGCTTGCTATCAAGAAAGAGATTGTTCTTCGGGATATCACTTACAAGTATCCTAATTCGGACGTCTTGATTTTCGACCATGCGGATATGACAATACCTATTGGCAATGCCGTGGGAATCGTTGGGACATCCGGTGCGGGCAAAACGACGATCGTGGATATTTTGCTGGGGCTGTTGCAACTCGAGACGGGAAGCATTCTGGCGGATGGAGTGGAGGTCAGAGATCACTATGCCTCATGGCTGAAAAATATCGGCTATATTCCGCAGACGATCTTCATGATTGATTCGACGATCCGCAAAAATGTGGCGTTCGGCTATCCGGATGAGGACATAGATGATAACAGAGTGTGGGAAGCCTTAAGGGAAGCGCAGCTTGACGAGTTTGTGAGAGGTCTTCCGAACGGACTTGATACGGGGATTGGTGAACGCGGGATCCGTTTGTCGGGCGGACAGAGACAGCGTATCGGTATTGCAAGGGCGCTGTTTGAAGACCCGGAAGTGCTGGTATTAGATGAGGCGACTTCGGCGCTTGATAATGAGACGGAAGCGGCAATCATGGATTCAATCAACAGACTGCATGGGCGCAAGACGTTAATCATCATCGCCCATAGACTGCAGACGATTGAGAAATGTGATATGGTGTATCGGGTAACAGACGGTAAAGTAGTGAGGGAAAAGACATGAAGAAACTTTGGAACTTCTGTTGGGATATGTACAAGAAATATGAGGAAGGGATTAATTATCTGATTTTTGGGTTCCTTGCTTTTGTGCTGAATTATGTGCTCTATTTCCTGTTTTCTGCAACGCTCCATATGCATTATATGGTTGCTACGGCGCTCTCATGGGTGTTGACGGTGGTGTTTGCATATTGGACAAACCGTACATTTGTTTTTAAGAGCAAGAACAAGGACGCGCAGTCTCTTGGGAAAGAGTTTGTATCTTTTATCAGTGCGAGAATTGCCACGGAAGTATTGGAGCTGGGGCTTATGTTTGTTATGGTAACGCTTGCGGGCATCAACGAATATTTTTCCAAATTTGTCTGTCAGGTTCTTGTGATCGTGGCTAATTATTTCCTCAGCAAATTGTGGATATTCAAAGAAAAGAAATGACAGATCGAACGGCATATAAGAGTATGGAGGAATCAGGGATGCAGTCAAAAAGGCAGGCGAATTTTGAACTATTGCGCATCGTGGCAATGTTGATGATTATCGTCCTTCATTATGTGAATAAAAGCGAGCTGTTCCTGCTATATACGCAGGAGCAGACTGCGGTGAACTACGCCACGGATTTTATAGTGGCATTTTGTATTGTCGCGGTGAACTGCTATGTGCTGCTCAGTGGATATTTTTTGGTGGAGTCTGTGTGGAAACCGGGGCGGGTGGTGTCTCTGGTGGCGCAGATTCTTTTTTATTCTCTGCTGATACCAGTTGTATTGATCTGTATCGGTGTGGTTTCGCCGGGAGATTTGTCGATTTATGACTGGCTGGGGTTTGCGCTGCCGATTGAGACGGAACATTACTGGTTTGCCACTGCGTATCTGATTATGTATGTGTTTGCTCCTCTTGTGGCGGCGGGTGCTAAAGCGGTGGAGAAGAAAACTTTGCAGATCATTATCGTGATATTGGTGCTTTTTTTCTCAGTATGGAAGTCGTTGGTGCCTGTGACTTTTGCCACGGACCATTACGGTTATGATTATGGCTGGTTTCTGTGCCTGTTTCTGATTGCCGCGTATATACGCCTGTATGGCTGCCCTATATTAGAAAAAAAGAGAAACGCATGGCTGCTTTATGTTGGTATGAGCTTAGGCATTTTCCTTCTGGCAGCGGTGTCCGGTATTCTTGCTGAGGTGCTGCATCCTTTTGCATATTATATGGATATGCCGACTACCTACAATCATATTTTATGCCTGTTTGCTTCGATTGGATTGTTTATGGCGTTTAAGAATATGAAGCCGTGGGAAGGCAGAGTGGCAGATGTGATCAGGAGGCTTTCGCCGTATACGTTCGGCGTATATCTTCTGCATGAGCATGTGCTTGTCCGCAATCAGTGGATGCAATGGCTTCGTGTGGATATGGTGTGGGGAAGCTGGATGTTTATACCTCACATGATTGGTTGTGTGCTGATCGTTTACGCGGCAGGTACGGCAGTAGATTATGTGCGGTCGCTGATGTTTAAGGGAGGCGTTAAGCTGGCATCAAGGCTTAAAAAAGAGCGTAGGGACAACGACAGTAACGAGGCATAAAAGAAAGTGCAATGGAAATGAAGTCACAGTTTATGAGAAAGAGTGGGAAGATGGATAGGATAGTGGCAGTATATCGCAAATATCAGAATTTCATAGAGAAGATACTGTTTCCCATTGTTTTAATACTGTATCCGTTGATCAAAATAAGACAGGGTATTGATGTGTCGGACACCACTTACAGTCTGTCGAATTTTCAGTATTTTACATCGATGGACGGCACATGGATCATAGCTACTTATCTTGCGAATGTGGTGGGATATCTGATGATGCATCTTCCTTTCGGGGGAACTCTGATCGGGATGTATTTTTATACGGCACTGATACTGTCTGTGACGTCGGCAGGAGTTTATGCGGTTTTACGTCGGCGGATTCCGGCAACGCTTGTGTTTGCCGGTGAGTGGATTGCGCTGGGACTGTGTTGGTGTCCGCCCACGATTTTGTATAATTACCTGACTTATCTGCTTATGGCAGCAGGTATGCTTTTATTATATAACGGTATTTTGAAAGAGAAAAAGAGTTACTATATAGCAGCGGGAATCTGCCTGGGCTTAAACGTGGCAGTGCGTATGCCGAATGTGGTACAGATGGCATTTATCATCGCATTGTGGTATGCGGCAGTAGTTTACAGACGTTCATTGCAGCAGACGATCCGGGATACGTTGTGGTGTGTTGCAGGATACGCCGCCGGATTCGGAATCCCACTCGTGACGATCTGTATCAGATATGGTGCGGGGGCTTATCCTGCCATGGTGCAGACTATGTTTGCAATGACTGAGAAAGCCGCGGATTATAAGCCGACATCCATGATTACGGGTATGTTCGGGGATTATATTAAAGGACTCTACTGGATGATTTTTGCGGCAGTGTGCATGGCGGGCGGTCTTGTGTTATTTGCCTTGCAGCGCAGATTTTTTGCTGAAAAAAGCGGAGTGGTAGTCTTATGCAGGGGCATCTATGTGATAGTGTTTGTTGTGCTTCTTCGCTTTTATTGGGGCAGGGGTATGTTCAATTTCCGTTATTATGAATACGGAAACGGCAGTATTTATTATCCTGCGGTACTGCTTCTACTGTCGGCGATCATCGCGGCACTGTATTGTCTGTTTACAAAAAATACTCCAAAAGAGCAGAAAATCCTGGCAGCGTTAGTGCTGGTGCAGATTTTTGTGACACCGCTGGGGAGCAACAATTTGTTGTATCCGATCATAAATAACATGTTTATTGTTGTGCCATTTCTGCTCTGGCTTGCCTATGGCTTGTTTATGCGCGGTAGAAACAGTAAGAAAGAGGTTCTGTCTGTATGGGGAATACCGTTTGTGATGCTTGTGATTTTCATCATTGTACAGAGCACGGGATCTCATATAGAATTCGTGTTTCAGGACGGGATATACGGAGAAACACGGGATACGACGGTATCAGCGCCGGCAAAAGCCGTGGGTGTTTATACAAATCAGGATAATGCGGCGTGGCTTGAAGAACTGGCAGAGTATACAGAAAGTGCGGGACTGACGGGATGTGAGACTCTTTTTTATGGGAACATTCCGGGGTTGGGGTATCTGCTTAATATGCCTTCGGCGATATCTACCTTTTGGGCGGATCTGGACAGTTACCGTATGGTGGAATTTGTGCGGGATATGGAGCGAATTGAGGTGCCGCCGGTGATCATTGTCTCCTCGCCTATAGCGGCATATCTGGCTGAGGACGCAGACGGAATGAACTGGTTCGGAGTCGATCAGGACGAGCTTGATGCCGACGAGAAACTGCAGATCATAGCGGAGTATATGGAAGAACATTCCTATCGGGAAGGCTTCGGCAACGGGCGTTATGTAGTCTATGTGACAGAATAGTGAAAGTGTGATAAACTGTGCGTAAGTAATGAACGATGCCGAAGGATTTTGAACTTGCGCTGCGGAACAAAAGGAGTCAAAAGATGATCAATTTTAATATTCCCCCCTACACGGGCAAAGAAGTCGAATACATGAAGGAAGCCATCGAGAATCAGAAAATCTGCGGTGACGGACCTTTTACGAAGAAATGTAATGAATGGATCGAGAAGCAGACAGGGACTGCAAAGTGCCTGCTCACCACTTCCTGCACGCACGCTACAGAGCTGGCGGCGCTCCTTACGGAGATTAAAGAGGGCGACGAGGTGATTCTGCCGTCTTATACGTTTGTGTCTACTGCGGATGCCTTTGTGTTGCGGGGAGCGACGGCTGTTTTTGTGGATATCAGACCGGATACGATGAATATTGACGAGACTTTGATAGAGGATGCCATTACAGAGCGGACGAAGGCGATCGCGCCCGTGCATTATGCAGGTGTGGGCTGCGAGATGGACACGATCATGGATATTGCGAAGCGCCATAATCTGAAGGTGGTTGAGGATGCCGCACAGGGCATTATGGCATCTTATAAAGGAAAACCGCTAGGGACGATCGGAGATTTCGGATGTTTCAGTTTTCATGAGACGAAGAATTTCAGTATGGGCGAGGGCGGCGCGCTGCTCATACGGGATGAGAAATATATTGAGAATGCCGAGATTCTCAGAGAAAAAGGGACCGACAGGAGCAAATATTACCGCGGGCAGGTCGATAAATACCGCTGGCAGAATTATGGTTCGTCCTATCTTCCGAGTGATATGAACGCGGCGTATCTGTATGCGCAGCTGGA